>OGOZ01001197.1_pt1 | contig 15102 bp, 9 predicted proteins | sample 1552801 | NCBI WGS metagenome assembly OGOZ01 (sample SAMEA2580196, study PRJEB22360) | human gut metagenome | biome: human gut; feature: human-associated habitat; material: faeces | place: Denmark | collected 2008/2010
CGACGAAATCGAAGCCGTATTTTGCCACAGGCACCAAGTCTACGCATTGCCCGTAGGTAATTTTGTTTGGGTTTGTTTTGTCGCTGAGGTATCTGCCGCCGCACAACTCGTACAGCACTACAAATGTACGCGGCGTATACACTGCGTACAATTTCACGTCGCCGTCGGTGTTGTACAGGTATTCGACAGCCATTCCCGTTCCGTCCGCCGTTTCAAACCAGCCGACAAAGTTGTACCCGACTTTTGTCGCAGGCGACAACTTCACGATGTCGTCGGGACGAACCGATGACGGATTGAGCGCGGAATTTACGCCGCCGTCCGGCACGTACTCGATTTTGTACACCACTTCGTTTTTCTGCCAGATTGCGTACAGCACAAGGTTTGCGCAGTTTTCTCCGCCAACTTCGGTGTACTCTCTGCCGCCGTCGGGTCCGTCGAACCACCCGACAAAGGTGTAACCCACGCGCACGGGCTCGGCAAGTTTTGTACTGCTTTCTTCATTTATTTCCGTCGGGTTGCCTTCCTGCATTGCGCCGCCGTTCAGAACATAGCGGACGGAACAAACGCCGTCGCCCCAACGCGCATACAAACTTAAGTCGCCGCACCGTTTTTCGAGGCAGGTCAGCGGCTCGCCAGAATAGTCGGGCGTATCGTACCAGCCGACAAATTCCGTACCGCTTTTTGTAGGAACGGGCAGTGTTCTGCCATCGCACTCCACGGTAAAAGCGTAATCGGGCGTTTCGCTGAAATCGCCGCCGTTAAGCCAGTAATCGATGTTGTAACTGCACGGAGTAAACACGGGCGAATAGGACATATTGCGACGCACCGTGACGGGAAAACTGACATTTTGTCCGCTGGCATCCACCCAGCCCACAAGCAGGTAACCGTCCTTTGTAACCTGTGGCGGAACAAAAGCCTGCCCGGAAGCCACTTTGTGCGACACTCCGTTTGCAGTAACTACGTAATAAACAGTCGTTTCGGGCGAAATAACGCCGACAACTACGGTTACCGCTACCACGCACACAAGGCACACCGCAACAAGCGCCCATATCCAACGCCTGAAACTGCCGCTCGGACGAACGCGAACCTGCTCTACGTTTTTGCCGACTTCGCACACTCCGTAGTACACTTCCGACACGTTTTTGCCGTAGTGCCTCGCAATGGCGCACAGTTCCGACACGTCGGGGCAGGACAGACCGCGTTCCCAGCGAGAAACGGCGTCGGGCGAGGAATTGCACACGTCGGCAATCTCATTCTGACTTTCGTTCGTGCTTCGACGCAGTTCGGCAATTTTGGCGCACATACTTTGCATGTCGAAACGACCGCCGAACACCTGTCCGTCGGCAGGCATGTCCAGCAGTTTTTCCAGCGTAACGCCACACACGTCGGCAATGTCACCCAGTTGCGAAACATCCGGCGCGGTTTTGCCGCGTTCCCACTTGGACACCGTTTGCGGATGTACGCCCAGTTTGTCGGCGAAATCCGTCTGTGTAAGCCCCGCCGCCTTGCGAACGCTTTTTATTTGTTCACTCAAATCAACGTAACTCAATTTTCCCTCTTAAAATCAACGTCATTTGTACCGGTCGCCGCCTGCGGTAATCCCACCGCAAAACGGCATCTGACATATTATTTTTAATTATATTGCAAAAACGGCTTAATGTCAACAGACAAAAAAGGCAAAAAAAAGGGCAAGTCGCATCGGACTTGCCTTTGGGTATGTATTATACGACGTGACTTCCGCTTGCCGTCACTGATATTTTTTGCCTACGTGGCGGAAACGGCTCAAACTCTGAACAACGCTCACATTGCGTACACGCTCGCAAACGCTTTTTTGTCAGCCGTTGGACGACATCTCTTCCAGTTGGCGTTGCGTAATGCTTTCGTTGTGTTCGATGGGTTCCCACTTGACCTTTTTGAACAGCGCAGCCACACTTGCGGGCATGGAAATGAGCATTGTAAACAGCGGCAAAGCAAACATAGACATAATCTTTTGCTTGGTTGTAGCCCTGATACGTTTCCAGTTGACAAGGCACGCAAACACGCTGTCCACAAACAAACCGATATAGGTGGTAAACAGCGCAATAAGCAGCGGCGCCATGAAGTAAACAGCGTTGGCGATTACCTGACCGTTCAACGCTTCAAGCACGCGCGCAAGAGTGTTGACTATGCACGATGCCACGAAGGAAAACGAGTAATACGCACCTACAGGGAAGAAACGGGAGAAATAGTACTCGTAGTAGGTGAAGTCCTGCGTTTTGAAGAAGGTTCCGAGAAGCGACCTGTGGAACAGCGAAAAGCCCATCAGACCGCCCTTGCACCACCTCAAGCGTTGTTTGTACGCCTGTCTGAACTTGGTAGGCTGTTCGTCGAAAAATTCCGCGTCCTCGCAGTAGCCTATTTTGACGCCATTAAGGGTGCTGGATGCGGAAAACTCAAGGTCTTCCGTAATCATTGTGTAGGGCCAGCCCGTCTTGAAGGACATTACTTCCTTGCTGAAGTAGAACCCCGTGCCTGACACGTGCGTACTGAGCCCCAGCACCGCCTTGGACTTGTGGAAAAACTGACACTCGCGCACGAAACTGAGCGACGCCCCTGCGCTGACCCAGTTGGTACCGTAGTTTTTGGAATTGCGGAAACTTGTGCACACCTGAACGCCGCTGTCGAGGGCTTTGTTCATCTCGGCAATGTAATTGGGGGCAAGCAGGTTGTCGGCGTCAAACACCATTATCGCGTCGGGTTCGTATGCGGGGAAGTCGTTTGCGATGTTGTCGAACATCAGTCTTAGCGCGTAACCCTTACCGATTGCCGACTGGTCGTGACGTTCGTACACTATGCAACGCTTTTCACGGGCGATTGCCGCCGTTCTGTCGGTCGGGTCACAGTTGTCGGCGCACACGAATATGCGGATTTTTTCCTGCGGGTAATTGTTGTTTTGTATGCTGTCAATAAGGTTGCCTATTACCTTTTCCTCGTTACGTCCGCAAATAAGAATGGCAAACGTATGGTATTTTTTCGCTTCGGGATACTTTTTCCTACGGGCAAAAGTACCCACCGCGATAAACAAAATCTGGTACAGGTACAACAGCATAAATATTATGCCCACTATATTTAATATAATCTGTGCAATTTTCATATGTTAATTGCTCTCCGAGAATATTCTTCGTCTGTTCAAAACTATGCCGCAAAACGGTTTCATGCGACAGGTGGCTTACATTATACAAAAAAAATTTTCTTTTGTCAATAGAAAGAATTACACCTGTTTCGTTTTTTTATTGAGCCTCCGACGCAAAAAGATTGTGCGAGAGAACGAAACAAACGCCGAAAGACCGGTACCCGAGGTGTACACGCCGATGAAATACGCGATTCTGAAACAGACAAAAGAGAGTCCGACCGAAGCCGGGCTCCCTCTTTTCTTTTGTCTGGTTTTGCCTGATTCTGCAAATTACTTCTTCTCGGTAAACAACTCTTTGATTTTTGCTCCGAGAGTTTTGAAGAAGTTGCCGATTGCGGTAAAGCCTTTCTTCAATGCCACGCCCAATTCCTCAAACGTCTTTTTCTTGACGGCAAACCACAGAACGGCAAATCCGCCGATTCCTGCGACCGCTACCGAACCGATTACGATACCCGCAATCGCGCCGCCCGACAGTCCGTCCTTTTTAGCAGGCGGGGTGATTTCGCCGCCGTCCGAAGGCTTATCTTCATATACAGCCGTAAGGGTTGTTGCGCCGGTTACCTTGAAGGTGTAACTCTTTTCGGTGCTGACGATTGCACCGCTTGCGTCTTTCCAGCCTTTGAACTCTTTGCCTTCCGCAGGCTCATTTGCTGTTACGGTTACGCTGTCGCCTTGTTTATACGTTCCTGCGCCTGTTCCGTTTTCGACTTTGATTTCAACAGACGGAGCAGCGTCAATATCTCTGAAATGCGCTTGGATTGTGATTTCGCTTGCCGGCATTACAAAGGTTGTTTTAGGACTTGTCGCGCTTTCAAACTCGATAGTTACGCCTGCCGTTTCGCAAGTCCATTTATCAAAGACTTTTCCTGTCGGTGCAGGATTTGCGGTTATAGCCACGGTTTCACCGGCTTTTGCAACTTCTTTGTCTTTCGTGCCGTCCACAACAACTATACCGTACTTTGCAACTCTCAAGTAGGTTGCCGTAAAGGTTACGTTACCTGCCGGCATATTGAACTTGATTTCCGTTTTGGTCAAGTCCATACCCGTGGTGTCAAGTCCCGTAACTTCCCACTTGTCAAAATACTCATCGTCATCGGGCTCATTTGCCGTTACGGTAACTTCCTGTTGATATTTTGCCGTTGCCGCGCTCGCCGTTCCGTTTGTGACGGTTACTCTGTATTCAGTATCTTCAATATCTTCAAACACGGCGACCAATCTGACGTCGCAGTCGGGCATTTCAAACGTGATTGTTTCTTTCTTTTCGTCCGGAATGATAATGTTAAAAAACACCCATTTACTCAACGCCTTGCCCGCAGGCTTGGTAACTGTTATAGTAACAATGTCGTCTGTTCTGTGTTTTGTGACTTTTTCGCCCGCGCCGTCTTCCACGGTAACGGTGTATAATCTAACCTGTACCGCAAAAGTTGCGCTCGCCTTGTAATTGTCGGTTTCCTTAATACGAACAAAATATGTACCCTCGGTAAACCCGGTGGTTTCACCGTCCGAGCAGTCCTTCGGATTTGTAAACAACGAATCGACGTCATACTCCATATCCTTGGTCGTACCGGTTATTTTGCCGTCACTTCCGCCAACGGTTGTCGGCGCATAGCCTTTCAGTATAGGAGCCGCCGGTCCGCCTGCTTTTGCAATTACAAATTCTTTGGTGAAACTGCCCTCGTACGCGCCCTTACCCGTGACGGTAACAATGTAAGTGCCCGCGCCAACGGGTTTGCCGTTAATATCGAGCTTGCCGGTCGAGCCCGCTTTTACCGCATAACTTACTTCGAAGTCGGTGCCCCTGACAAGCGTTCCGCCAAAGGTCGGCTCTTGCGCCGTTTCATTGTACTCTTTCCCGACAAGGTCGGTAACGGGCACAAGCTCGTCGGTTATTGCCACCGTGGTCGGTTTTGTAATTTCATATTCTCTCGAATAAAACCAATCCCACGAATAATCGTCTCCGATCCAAATACTTCCTCCCTTTTCCGTCCAATTTTTCCCATTTACCGTAAGCGTTACGCCGTTTTTATCAAGCACATGTGTCGTGTTGTCGGTACGAATCTGAACTTCGTATCTATACTTTCCTTCTACGAATGTATCGTCTTCACTCCATATCCATTCGCTTCCGTCATACTTTTTCCACCGATGCGTGCCTAAATTCACCGGTAAGCCTTCCGTTATATCTAAAGTCGGCCGTACAACGCTTTTCATATAGCCCACAATGTCATCAATATTTGAAGTCGCGGTAATCTTGCTGACTACGATGCGCGTATCTGTCTCTTCCGCGCGCGCTGTGTCCACGGGGCTTGCAAACACAATGCCGAGCATAAGTGCAAGGCACGTCGCAAGACCGAGTATAAGCGCCAATATCTTTGATTTATTCGCCTTGTTGTGTGTCATAATCGTATCTCCTTTTAATTTTTGTGGGGGATATGTTCCGTGTCGCTTACGCGACTTAAAGCCTTTGTAATAACGTTGTATTTTTGCTCCTTACAAAAGCAAAAGCGCACCGCCCCATAGGTTTAGCCTATGCAGCAGTGCGTTAAAACCCTGTTATATTCGTCCCAAAGGGCAGACTTGCGGCTTGCTTACTTGCCAATGATTGTCGCAGACTTGTCATACCTTGTCAACTCCTTTTGCCTGTGTTTTGCATTTTTTTGCAGGTTATTCGGTGTTAATAGCTTAGCGCACCTTAATATGATGCGTTTTGTCTTTTATATCCTACCATAAGTTTCTCAAGAAATCAAGCCTGATTTCCACACCATTACGTGTATTTACGAAATTTGAAAATGATTCATACCAAATTTATTACCTTCTGTCGTGGGTATTGCAAGCCGCCGCGAATCGACAAAGCCGAACGCCGAGTTGAAAAAGGCACCGAAAAAAAACACGGCAAATTGTGAAACAGACATTGCAATACCAAAATAATACCAACTTTTCAAGCACGATTTCAAAAAATTTTCCGACTCTATGCATGAATATCAAGGACGTTCAGAATTCCTTTGAATGTGTCTTGACCGTCAAGGCAAGTATCTCTTAGCCAGCCTTTTTCTTGATTCCAGTTTGCGAGCCCGCGATAATAGAAAGACTTTTTGGAATCTTCTATAATAAACGGAATTATATTAAATCTAAGGCACTCTTTCAAAGCAATCAATCTGCCGACTCTGCCGTTTCCGTCTTGGAACGGGTGAATATATTCGAAGTCCGCATGAAGCTCAATAATATCGTCGATGGTTATATCACTTTTAGAATTAAAATTCGTAACGAGTTTATCCATCGCATTATGAACTTCGCTCGGCTTGCAAGTTTCTTTTCCGCCGACGGTATTTGCTCGCTTTTTATAATCTCCGACGGCAAACCAATCGAGAGATGAAGCCTTGGTTCCTTGTTTCAATAGCAAATGAAGATGCTTGATAATATTTTCGCTCAAAGGCTCTAATGCCTTATCGATCACATAATCGATTGCGCGAAAGTGATTGCTTGTTTCAATAATATCGTCAACAGGAATACCATCGCCGACGTCAATCGTTCTTGTTTCGAAAATTAACCTCGTTTGATCTTCCGTAAGTTTAGAACCTTCGATGTGATTAGAGTTATAAGTCATTCTGACCTGTAATTCATGATAAAGTCCGCCTGAAATCTTAGCTTCTTTTTCTTCACGCAAAATTTGCAGAATGTGATTATCGCAAACTTCTCTGAACAAATCGCCAGGATTGCAATGCAAGAAATCCGCTATCTTAACAAGCACATTATTGGCAATTTTCTCGCCCTTTGATATTTTGGCAACAGTTCTGGATGAAATACCGAGTTGAGTAGTTAAGTCAGACTTAGTTAAATCTAATTCCTTAAGTTTATTTTCTAATGGCTTATAAGAATACATAGCCACCTCCTGATTTCTTTACTTATTATACCATAATAAAAGCAAAAAGTAAAGATATTCAAGAATAAAAGTAAAGATTTCATGTTTTATTGCCTTTCGTTGTTGCTGTTGTAAATTTGGCGACGCTTGGCTTATCAATTCGGATAACGCATCTAAGTTTCTGCACGGAAGAATATGGATTATAAACTACCGCGAATTGGAAAAAGAGATTTAACGTAGAGTCGAAGAAGGCTCAGAAAAGAAACGCGAAAAATTATGAAACAGACATTATAATAGCCGGGAGTATCGAAGCTCTCGGCTATTTTTTTTGTGTTGGGCATAAATAAAAGGAATCGTATCGGTCGATGCGATTCCTAACGGAAGTGGCGTCGGATCCCGGGCTCGAACCGGGGGCCTTGCGCTTAGGAGTTTTGAAAAATTTTCAAAATCCTATTAAAATAAGCGATTTTCGCATGTTTTTAGTCATTTTAGGCAATATTTTTCGTCTAAATCGGCTATTTTCTTTCGTTTTTTCGGCAAATTTTAGATTTCAAAATAATTTTCAAACTAAAATAATACCAAAAACAATACCAGTTTTCCGAGCTCTTTTCAGAAAATTCTTTGCCTGATTATGTTCTTTTTCGTTTGTTATGATATCAAATCATAAATGATTTATCAAGCAAAAATCTTTCATTTGCAACACAACAATTCCTGTCTTTATAATTAAAAGATTTTCTTATCAATTATTTGAGGAATAACATATATTGCTTCTTCATAAGGAATACTATCGTATACCAATATAGAGGTATTTTCTTTATAATCAATTCGATAGTATTCTTTATCAAGTATTTCTTGAAGAAGTTCGTTAATTGTTTTTGATGATTTAGCTGATTCGCAAAACGGACTATTTATTCTTGCGACTCGTGTTTCTTTCGCCAACTCTTTTATTTTATCAAAATCCGACAACAAAGGATAGAGTTTATAAATATCATATAGATGTCTCGATCTTTCTTTTGTTTTTCCTTCCAAATAGTAGTCGCACAAAGCAAACACTTTATCAACGAACGTTCTATCGATAGACTGTGTATTTACAGTATACGGCAAAAGTTCATAGGTATTGATAAATTCATCTAACCCCATTTCGTTTAGATAATCGTAGATTATGCTTGTCGCCAATTTTTGCTCATACGGGAAAGAACGAATTGAAAAAATCGTGTCTATTTCTATATCGGGTTTTAGCCCGTCAATCATAAACAAGCCGGAATACTCTATCTCGTAATGATTGAAATCCATTCGGCTTTTTATGTCGTCGAGATTCGATATAGAAAATCCCAACTTTTCACATGCGTTTACAATCGCCGTTTTTACGCTCTTGCGATTACCTTGTGACAAATGATTTTCATCTAAAGTAATATCAATGTCTTCAGAAAATCTTTTTATTACTTTATGGCATTTAGACAAAGACGTTCCGCCTTTGAATATCATAGACGGCAGCGTTTGACTCAATTCTTTGAGTAATAATGAAACATAATAGTCTTTCTCTATAATTCCCGATTCAATTCCGCTCCTTTGAGCAACTTGAAAAATCGTTTGTTCAAATAGGTTTTTGTCAGTATGCAAAAGCATTTTGCACCTCGCAACTCATAAAATTCTTTATAGCTCGCGCAGGAACGAATTCTGCGTATTTCATAATACCTTGAATTGATATATTGTTCTTTTTCATATAATCAACGATTTTTTGTGTTGCCTGTACATCAATAGAACTAGCGTCCGCAAGGTTGAACAATTCTAAAAGCATCATCTCTTTGTAGTTTGCGCTATTTATTGTAGTGCGCGCCCTTTTGACTATAATCGTTTGATTGTTTATCGTTACACGTCTTGATTTTGTGGCTTCGTTGTTCGTAAAAACTTCAATAACATTCGGCATTTGAGTCGTTATGCCGAAACTATTAAGCAATGATATACCTGTATAAAAACCGTACACTTTGCCGTTATTTGAAATATATTTTTTCTCAATTATCTTTCGAGGATTAAGCAAAGACTTTCCAAACGGAGTTGTTGTAGGAACATAATAACAATCGTATTCGGCTTTAGCCAAAAGGCCGCTATTCATAGCGGCATCAATAAGTTGATATACACGTCCTCTTGTGTATCCGGAGCAAACATTGGCTATATCTTCAAAAAAGATAGGTGTGTTTTCTCCATATTGAGTTTTTAAGCAATTAACAAGTTTCATATTCCCTCACTTTATTATATTCTGTTTGCTCTTAAATTATACAGTTTTATACCTTATTTGTCAACAAATGTTTGGCTGTTTTTAATTTTTAGTGGAGCAATTTCAAAGATAAACCAAGTTATTGATAGTGTTTTGATGTTTTACGGATAATACGCACCTTTGTTTAACCCTGTTAGAACACCACTTTCAATTACCATATCATAGATTAATATTTAATTTCTTCTACTATCTTCTGATAAAACTGTTGTAATAATTGCAAACAAAAGGCTCCGCTATTCAATAAACTCGTACTCTATAATTCTTCCTGTTTTTGATATAAAATCATTTAAATTGTTTTCAATTATACTTCTTTCACACCCTTCTGGAATATGTATATACAAATCTTCTATTGCTCGACTGCAAGCAACATAGTAGATTCTTGCAAACTCATTATTTACATCTTCACCTAAAATCTCAGGGGATGCAAAAAACTTTGAAAGTGTTGTTTTATCGTTTTTCCCAGGAAGCACACCAACCACTATTTTTCTCCATTCTAAGCCTTTAGCTTGATGTACCGTTAAGTATTTGCTGTTTTCAGCAAATACTTCATTAAATAGCTTGTACGAAGTAGTCCAATTCAAATCATTTACTAATTTTTTTAAATCTTCTCGGTCCAAGTCGCTAAAAATTTGTATGTCGTAAAAATCACCTACTAGAATGCTTTTTAGTGAATCATATTGCGGCTTTTTTGTTTCCATATTGTAAGTCTCTATAATTTTACAAGTTGTAGCGTTCTTACAATTTTGAAACACATTATTCAAAAGGGCGTTAATCATCAACAATGATTTTGCATCAATATTTTGATATTGAGCACCACCATACAATTTTAACGCTATCATAAAATCTATAATTGATCCGCTTTTATAACTATCCCACAAATTAAAGATAAATTTAAAAGCTCTCACCCACAAAACATTATTCAAGTCCACTATCTCATCTCTAATACTTATAGGTGTATTGTAATAATTATTGTATATTTTTTTTAATAGAAGAGCTTGATCTTCTTCTATATCAATAATATAATCAAAAGCAGCAGCCCATGTTCGAGTTAAGACGGCTCCACCATCTCGTATAACGCAAGCAATCTTTTCCTTAACATTATTACTTTTCCCCATTAAAAAATGTATCTTATTGTTTATCGCTTCTTCATTCACACTACTTTGAATAACAATGGGATCTTTTTGCCTGATATAATTACAAAAATTAACAATATTTGAAGAGGATCTTCGATTATTTTTTATGTAAAATTCTGAGTCGTTGTCATCAATTTTAAAAGAGCTAAAATCAGATGGTCTCGCTCCTTGGAAACTATATATGGATTGTGCAATATCACCAACAACACAAACTTTAGAAAATTTGTGACATATTTTTTTTATTAAAAGTGTTTGTAATGGATTTGTGTCCTGGAACTCATCAACAAACAAATATGGATACTTTACACGTAAATAGTATAAAGCCAAAGGATTTTCATCAATAATTCTATATCCAAAGTACAGAATTTCATTGTGCGTAAGTTTACGAACAATTGACCAAATATACTTTTTTATCGCCAATTTATGCTTGTTCGGTATTTTTGATGAACCACAAATTTGGCGAATCGGATAACAACCGCCATTACATGAATTTACAAATGCCAAACAATCAACCTCAACTTCGCCCATTAGTTTCTTGCTGTAAGATATTTGTTCTGTCTTGTGCAAAGATAATTCCTTTTTTATAAAAGAATACATTTCTTCACGATCGACTCCATGCAAAATACCCAGACCCTCTATTTGAGACGAAATTATATCGTTTGTTTTTATTTCAATTCCAAAATCTTTTTTTATAATAAGTTTCAAATCACTTTGAAAAGGTTTGATTAAATTTTCAATAATGAACCCATGTATTGTACATATATCTGCATATTCAGTATATCTATCCAAACGCCTTTTAATTTCGTCTACTGCAGCATTAGTATAAGTAATACATAATATTTTGCGCGAACGACCATTAACAATATTCTCATTTTTTGTTATGATATTCTTTACGTTTTCCACCAAAAAATGAGTCTTGCCAGCACCAGGTCCTGCAAATACTTTAATATTTTTGTTGATCTGTTCTAACGAAAAAATATCACTTGAATTTATTTCAACCATTCTATTCCCTCACAAATATAAGATGGAACAACTATATCCTTGTCAGCGAAGTCGGATAGTATTGCCAATGCAATATCTCCTTTGTTATTGCTTGCATAATGTAAAAACAATTCTGCAAAAAATAATCTTTGATACCACTCCTCTGACACCTTATCTTTATCGATACGATTGTTGTAAAGATTTAAAAATTTGTTAATAGTTTTTTTAGATCTTCCATCTATGTCTTGAATATGGCTTTGCCACTTGTTAATATCCAATCCATAATCATCAATGAACGGATGTAAAACCTCTGGTAATGCGACTTTCAATAATGCAATAGCCGTTTCTTTTTTATCAAAATTTGATAAAAATAATTCATCTTCAAATGTTCTGCCCCCATTTATTTGAGTGCATAATTTAAATTCATCAAATGTAAATCTGCTTTTAATTTTCTTAATATGGCTTGGAATTTCTTTTATATAGTTTTCTTTTGAATCAAATCCCACATTTTCATAAGACCAATCAAAATCATTATCGGTTATGCATAATACTTTTTTCTTCAAAGCATTGCCGTTGAACAGTTCAATAAAATATTCAAAATGTTTACCGCCTATTTCAATAATTGAAATATGTTCATCCTCATAAGCATATCCGCATTTTTCCATAAAACGCGGCATTAACAACCTTTCGGCAATTCCCTCAACTAAAATAACTTTATCGGCAAATAATATATCCGAGCGCGTAACATCTAAAAATTTTGAAAGATGTTTTTTTGCCTCTCTTTTTTCTTTTAATTCATTTTCGTCCGCCTTTTCACCGCTAATATCAAACAAGGCGGAAAGACTTTGGTTAACACAGTCTTGCGGAATTAATGTGCGATCGTAGGCCATCATAAACATATTATCCAAGCCCGCAACTGCCGAGATATTGCTTGAATGTGTTGTTACAAATATTTGCTGTTTTAACTCATTATCGGTATCTAACTTTTTTAAATATTTAAAAAGCTTATATTGCATTGCTGGATGCAAATGTGCTTCTGGTTCCTCTAAGCACAAAATGCGAAATTCCTTTCCTACCTTTATTTTGTTAAGACGGATAAGCATATAAATGTTAATTAAGTTGTTATACCCTAAACCGTTGTAACTCAAAGGTACTATATAATCGGTTTTTGTATCTTTTACTTCCGTAACAAACGAATCCGGGATAGAAAAATTAGCTCGAATCGACGGACTAATTGACACATTTCCCTTTTTCAGACCTATATCATTTTGCTCACTTTCAAACAATTCGCTCAACTTATTTAAAGAAGGACTTAATAATTTTTTAAGTTCTGCAGATGTATCGCTTTTAAATTTATCCAACTCTGTAGCATTTTCTAGTTTCTTTGAGAAAGCATCTATTTCCCGTTTTGCTTCTCTTGAAACTTCCTCCGATGTACGTTCCGCACCAATAAAGCGAATATCAAAAACACCACGAGCATCTTTTGATGTTGCCTTAGTGTCACTGCCAGTACTATTTGTATAATTCCAGTCATAATGTTCTGAAACAAATCGATTCAGCACAATAAAGTACTCATCAAATGTCTTTATCGGAGCAACCGCTTTTCTATACTCTTCAATGTATTTGACATCTAATGAATAGACTGATTTTATAACTGCAGTTACATTATAGTTCGTTTTACCTTCATCAGTTGTTCGAGCATCACCAATGCCCTTGAATCCAAGAAATGGAATCAACTTGATAATGCTTTCGTCGGAAATATCATCAATAGAAATAATATGTTTGATATAATATACGATTTCAATAGCGGGTGCATTATCCTTGTATAACTTTTCAAATTGAATTAAATTGTTTTTGTTAAAATCGTCAACAGTAATAGTTGCATCATTTAATGCATTTATCGCATGCAACAACCCAGTCTTTCCAGAATTGTTTGCTCCAACAATAACATTAAGGCCTTCATGAAATTCCATTTCAAAGTCATTAAAATTTCTATAATTTTTGATATGTATTTTTTTAATGTACATAGTTATCTCCGATATTACACCATATTTATTTAGAAATGTTATAAATTTTTAGTCGATTTTTATTAAAAATTTAATCATCATTATCTGTCTTCCAATATCCATTACGGGTAGACCCAATACGAGAAATAAGGCCTTTCTTTTTTAATCCATCCAATGCTCTTTGAACTGTTTTTACTGTTTTAGAGATTTCTATAGCAAGTTCTTCACGTGTTAAATTCGGCTGGACCTTTAATAAATCATAAACAGCTTTCTCTGTTTTTGATAAGATAATAGGGATATTTTTCTTTGTACTAGCAACATTGTTTGGCACATTAGGATCATTTCTCAAAAATATAAATGAAAAACCTATCGGTGTTTTTTCGTAAGTGCAAGTAACATTTTCAGTATTACACAAACTATAAACACGCTTAAACCCGCTTCCAAACGATTCAATATCATGACAAAGATACAAGGTTTTTGCAATTAGCTCGTTTCGTATAATCGATGATAAATTTCTAGTTGCAAAATCTTCAGGAGAAAATTCGCGAGGAAATTCGCCTGGATTATATATAACAACCTTCCCTGGATGAATGTCAATTTCATGCTGCGAACCAGTACCATATTCTGCATGCGCAAAACTGTTTATTACAATTTCACGTAAAGCTCTTAATGGAATTTCTGGAATTTCTTCTCGCGTAACATTTCCGATTTTAGCACGCCAACGAATATTCTTTTTAATATAGGTAAGAGCAATATCTACCATTCTAAAAATATTATCTTCTGTTCGATTTATATCCAAAAACGTCAGTTTTTCGTCGCTCGCAAATACAGCCATTTTTAGCGTTACTGGTCCATTATTTCCAAATAGAACGTATCCAGCGTTATTCAATTTGCCGTTTTTTAATAAATTTAATTTATTCAATAATTTTTCCATGTCATATCCATCATCTAAAAGTCTTCCGCACGCAGTTGCTCGATTATAAAAATCTTTGAGAGCCATTTCATCAATATCTTTTAGTGTGTAAATTGTTTCAAACCGCTCCCAATGTTCGGAATGTTCGTTTTCCAACATCATATTTTTAAGTTCAATAGGGGTTAATTCTCTGCTTTCATCAGCGACTCTAGTATAGTATTTCCCATATGCGGAATATGGTTTATTTTTTCCATTAAACTGAACTTCAATTATATCACAACCATCAATTGTTACTTTTTGAATTTGTGGATAAATTTGTGGTTTTACACTTTCAAAAATAACTCTTGAAACATCGCGTAAGGTCGATTCAACAACCTGCAAGCCTTTCACATCACCGTTTGGAGCAACTCCAAAATATAAAACACCCTTTTCATGTTTATTTAATATTGCAACGATGTCTTTCATTGCATCGTGCATTTCGCTAGTGCTTTTCTTAAATTCAAGTTCTTCCGTTTCGTGTCCAAAATTTATCATCTCAAACCTCCACTAGATAATTTTTGTATTATTATACCAGAACATGATACAAAAGTCAAGTCAAATGTCCCCATACTGTCCCTATTTATGTCCCTAAAAACTCTTATTAAAATAGAGAGAAAATGATTCACTTCTTGTATGCGAAATTCAAGCATAAAGACTCCATATTTTATTGTCTTCTGTCGTGGCTGGTGTAGCATAAGTCAGCGAGAAAAAAAACTGACTTTTTTCA
>OGOZ01001199.1_pt1 | contig 15057 bp, 14 predicted proteins | sample 1552801 | NCBI WGS metagenome assembly OGOZ01 (sample SAMEA2580196, study PRJEB22360) | human gut metagenome | biome: human gut; feature: human-associated habitat; material: faeces | place: Denmark | collected 2008/2010
CACGCATAACTATACGGCGGACGGGTCGGAGAACGATCGTCTGGTCTCCGTGGGCAGTGGCACGCCTGTGGCGCCTTCCTCTCCTGTGTTGGGTTCGTATCTGCGTGATGAGTTGGCGCTCGACGGGGCCGACGGCAACTTGCAGATTGACTGGTTTGATCCGTCGAGGGCGCGTGTGACTTATTTGTGGGAGGGTATGCCTCCGTGGCTGTTGCATCAGACGTCCAGTAGGCGTGTGTCTGGTGGTTGGGATATTTTGGATCGGTTGGCGACCTACCAGTTCCGCACGGACAACAATAAAGCCGCATTGCAGGAGTTGGACCACTATGCGAAGTCTGCAAGACGGCTTAGCCACAGTTAATGACAGACAGCCAGTGGATTTCGATGTGAACAACACCGGTCCATATACTATCAATCGGGGCGATTCGTTCGGTATATGCTGTAACTGGGGTGAATCATACATGACTGAGACGAAGAGTGGCTGGTCGGCCACCTTCATTAAACGTGGCTGGTCTCGCACATACGCTCAAATATCCAAGTACGTCTCAATCCAGCTCCTTCTGATTTCGATGCACAGGATTCTTGCTATTTGTTCTAATGATGGGAATCAAACATCGTTACGCTTGACAGTGCTATTTTCATTGGAATAGAAGGAGTGAATTTTCAGTAGCCACCCAAAATCGGGTCACGATTGCTGTTTTTGATCAAACGGCATCGCTTTGGGGGGTATTCAGTCTCTGCGGAATAAATCGCGTGTGTAGACTTTGCCTCCAACATTTGCGAGATTGTTATCCCAGCGATTTGCCACGATGATTGACGTGCGCGCCTTGAATTCGCTGAGGTCGTGGGTGACCTCGCTGCCCTGGAAGTCGGGCTTGTCCAGTGTGGGCTCGTAGATGAGCACGGGGATGCCATTGGCTTTGAACTGCCTCATCACGTCCTGGATGGCGGACTGACGGAAATTGTCGGAGCCAGATTTCATGGTCAGTCGATAAATGCCGATGACCGGATTCTGCACGTCCTTGATGCGTTCCATCACCTCGGAGGCAACGAATTCCTTGCGGGTGCGGTTCGCATCCACAATGGCCTCGATGAGGTTCTGCGGCACCTGATTGTAGTTGGCAAGCAGCTGCTTGGTATCCTTCGGCAAACAGTATCCACCATAGCCAAAGCTGGGGTTGTTGTATCCGTCGCCGATGCGCGGATCAAAGCATACGCCGTCGATAATCTCCCGGGTGTTCAGTCCTCGGCTTTCCGCATAGGTGTCAAGTTCATTGAAATACGCCACGCGGAGAGCCAGATAGGTATTGGCAAACAATTTGATGGCCTCCGCTTCGGTGGTGCCAACCACCAGAGTAGGGATGCCGGTGCTGCCATCATGATTGATACGGGACGCCTCGCTTGGATCGGCGCCTTCGGCGAGTAAAGATGCAAACTGGTGCGCGGCTTCAACGGATTCGGCATCATTTTGCGGAGCTCCGACAACAATGCGGCTTGGATGCAGATTGTCATACAGAGCATGGCCTTCGCGCAGGAATTCGGGAGAGAACAGAATGTAGTCGTCATCTAAATTCTCACGAAGCTGCTGCGTATAGCCAACTGGAATGGTAGACTTGATCACAATCCAGGCATGCGGCGAGTACTGGCGTACCGCGACAATCGCAGCTTCAACGCTGGAGGTATCGAAATAATTCTTCTTCTCGTCGTAATTTGTCGGTGTCGCAATCACTGCGAAATCGACATCCGTATATGCTTCCTGCGCGTCGATGGTGGCATGGAAATCGAGCGGCCGCTCACCGGAGGCGTTCTTCTCCAGAAAATCGGTGATTACCGGATCGACAATCGGACTTTTGCCACTGTTCAGCAGCTCGACCTTCTCAGGAACGATGTCAAGGGCGTGAACCTCGTTATGCTGGGAAAGCAGCAATGCGACGGACAATCCAACGTAACCGGTTCCTGCGACCGCGATCCTCATAATGCTTCTCCTGCTAGATATGTTGCGCATCCATTATGGAAAATACTACTTACTGGGAACTTGAGTGAATTTTGTATTTTGCAAATATCCTTTGCCTGACGTTTGATCGTACTGAACAAGCTCGTAGTCCTTAAGCAACTGTTTCGCTGTTTTCGATAGTTTTTGCTTATCGATTTCGTTGCCATTCGAATCGAGATAAGTTGCGTTACCTTTACTACGTCCGCCTTTTTGAACGACAATTCGGCTGATGGCGGGTACGTTTTCGCGCAATTTAGTGAGTAAGGCCAAGTATGGCGATACTTTTGCATTCATATGTTCCGCAGCTATCGCCATGAAGTAATTGGATGATGTATAGGATGTCGCGTGGTCAATTTTGGCGCCTCTTGACTTTGAAGCGTTATTGGACCATATGAAGTAATCTGTTTCGTGCAGTGTGAGAGCGTTATTCTTGTCCTTGATTGCATCGTCGTAGATTCCCGGAAGATGATCTCCGTAGAAAATAACAGTGACAGGTTTATCCAACTTGTTGAGGGATTCCAGAAAAGCCAGCGTGGACTTGTCAGTGTAATTGACGCCTTTTGCATATGTGTCAATCGAATATCGATCCCAGTAACCTAGATTCTCTGAAACGTCTGCATCCTTAAATTCGTTATTGTCATACCAATCGTTGTAGGGAAGATGATTTTGCATAGTGACAAGTTGAAGGAATTGTGGATTGCCATTATTTGTTGTGTCTTGCTTATTCAAAAGGTCAAGAATGCACTGATAGGCAGAAGCATCGTCGACATCTGGTGATTTGTCGATATGATGCTGATGCCATATTGGTTTCTTGCTATCAAGAGTATAGAAATATGAGAATTTGAACTTATTGTAATTCGTATTTCTCAGGTACATGCTGCTGTAATACGGATGAACAGCTGTGGATCCATTCGAGCCATACTTTTCGTTCCAGATTTGATTGAACGAATAGGGGCTTTTCTGTGTTGGGACAAGTTGCTGATAAGGAACTGTCAAAGAGCTGTTGAAGCTGGCGAGATTCAGACCCGTAAGGGCTTGGTACTCAATATTGGCGGTACCGCCACCGTAGCCTGGAGACAACATCAGACCTGAAGTGGTTGTATTTTTAAGGCTCCTGATATAGGGCATTGGATCGATGTCGTATGCGATGCCTGGAACACGTGTCGGATCTGAAAGAGATTCGGACAAAATCATGACAACATTGTTGTCGGTAAGGTTATTCGCCCTGTTTTTGTTAATGAGCACAGTTTCTTTGTTATAGCGTTGTGCCAGCTTCTGCATGGTTTCTTTGCTGTAGCCATTTGGCTCATCCATTGCTTTGACATGGGTGAGATTGAGGAAGGAGATTGCAGGGCCATTGGCTTGGGCGTCGTCGGTTGGGTTCCAAAGCTCTGCTTTGTATCCCATATCCCTAATCCACTTATATGACCATGAATTAGGTGTGCTGAGATTCCAAGTAAATGAGAAAAAGATCGCAACACTCAATACAGCTGCGATGATGCGTGTTAGATTGCCGAGGATATTCTTGATTGACGTGAACGGATGCGTCCAAGAACAGTAAATGAATTTCCTTCTTCCGTCCAGAACAAAACATATAAGACATGCGATTAAGAACCAAAGGAGGGTTGTAACGGCAGAGTTAATGAATGCTTCGCTGTCTTTAGGAATGAAAGAAACGATATTTCCGGTATCTCCTCCGGAAAGGAAAGATAAATCGGCTGGGATTATCGGTTCGCCGCGAAGCTGAACTTTAAGCATATTAGCTACGGCATAGATGGACATCACAGAGCCGAATATTGCAGTTGCAATCCAGAATCTATTGCATATGCAAATCAGAGCCAGATAGATTAAAGCGAGGGCAACGAAATTAATCAGGAATAGATATTTCTGTTCCAGCCACATTTGACTTATGAATTTGGTAAGTTGACCTGCAACACTATTTAGAATTTTTGTTGCTTGGCTGACATGTGTGCCTTTAGCATAGTGTGGCTCGCTATACATGCCCCATTGGATGAATAATACTTCGAAGGAAGTGAGCAGGAAGAACACTGCGGTATAGAACGCATAGGAGAACTTCATGCGTTTCTTCCACAAGGCATGCGCACCCCGGAAGAACTTGATGATGAGCTGGACGGCTTTGAAACTCGTGAAGGTGCGCCATGCGTTACGCACCGTGGTCGCAGCGGTACGTGCGGCGCATGCAGTGGTGCGGGTCGCGCTGGCAATAGCGTAACCCGTTCGTTTTAAGCTATGTTCAGCAGTCGTCAGCGCTGTCCGAACCGTTTGAAGAGTGCTCGGCATCGCCTGTAATGCGTGATTGCCGTTAACTTGTTCCTCTGCGGCAAAAGAGGAAGTATGCTGCTCGTCCGTAATCGCAAGAATATCCGTATCACATGGTGCAGGGGATACTTCCGTCGCCGGTATGTAGATGCTTCGGTGTGCGGGTTCCGCATGAAGGAGAGTTTTCTGCGTATACAACTCGGCACGGTGACGTGCCTTGAAATAAGAGGGGGTATCTGTCATGCTCTCATCGGCCAGTGGCTGGTAGATGCCGCCGGTAAACGATTGTTTGGGATGTCTGGCGTATGAAGGCTCGAAGGCATGAACGGCAGACTGGATATAAGGCATCGTCGCTTCCTTCACGGCAAATAACCCTTGTGTAAACGGGGGTTTATGAGCATGTAAAACCGAGCTATATATTAGCCAGTGTGTCTGGACGAGTAGGTGTCTTGACGGTATCTGGAAAATGTCTGAAGGGTAAACATGATGAAGTCGGTGTCGGAATGGGGGGGGTAGAGCCGGAGATGCGTGATTGCGTGGTGGTGGAAGGTATGCTGGAGCGGTGAGCAGCATGAGAGAGAATGATGGTTTCAGGCCGAAGCATATTCTGGTGACCGGCGGATGTGGGTTCATCGGCGCCAATTTCGTGCGGTACGTGGCGCGCAATCATCCGGACGTGCACGTCACCGTACTGGACAAGCTGACGTATGCGGGCAATCCGGAGAACATCGCGGGACTGCCGCAATCGCAAGTCGAACTGGTGGTGGGGGATATCTGCGACACCGCGCTGCTCAACCGTCTGGTGCCGGAATGCGACGCCATTGTGCACTTCGCCGCGGAATCGCACAATGACAATTCCATCGCCGATCCGGAGCCATTCATCGCCACCAACGTGGAAGGCACAATGCGGCTGATGGAGGCGGCGCGCGCATATGACGTGCGGTTCCACCACATCAGCACCGACGAAGTGTACGGCGACCTCGCGTTGGATGATCCGGAGCGCTTCACCGAACGTTCGCCATACCGTCCGTCCAGTCCGTACAGTGCGTCGAAAGCCGCGTCCGACCATCTGGTGCGCGCATGGGTGCGCACATACGGTCTGCGGGCCACCATTTCCAACTGTTCCAACAATTACGGCCCGTACCAGCATGTGGAGAAGTTCATTCCACGGCAGATCACGTCCATTCTGGAAGGCATGCGGCCGAAACTGTACGGCACCGGCGCGAACGTGCGCGACTGGATTCACGTGGATGACCATTCGTCGGCCGTATGGGAGATTCTGACGCGCGGTAGCATTGGCGAGACGTATCTGATTGGCGCCGATGGCGAGCGAAGCAATATCGATGTTTTGCGCATGATATTGCGGTTGATGGGGCAATCGGAGGATGCGTTCGACTGGGTGCGCGACCGGCCCGGCCACGACCGCAGATACGCCATCGATCCGACCAAGCTGCGTACTGAATTGGGATGGCGGCCGGCGCATACGGATTTCGAATGTGGCATGCAGGGCGTGATCGATTGGTATACGAACCACCGCGACTGGTGGGAGCCGGCCAAGGTGGTCACCGAAGCCCGCTACCGCGCGCAAGGCCAATGAGCGTCAGTGGAATTGGTATTTCATCTGCAGCTCAATGCGATCATAGGGAGAAAGCTCACCGACGTATTCGCCAAGTGCACTCAACGGAATCTTGAGTAATCTCCGATATCGAACCGCGGATGCTCGGTTGAGTCCGGCTTCTTCCCAATTATGAATAAACAAGAAGTCCGGGAAATTGGTCTTGCCGACTTGCGACGTCACATAAATCACCACGCAACCGTCTTCGGTGATTTCCTTGATTACGACAGGTCGGTATTTCCCGTTTGTCGGATCCTCTCGAAAAGGGAACCAGACCCTCCAAATTTGCCATGGACGTACATCGGTCAATCTTCTTCCCATCCTTCGGGAAGGAACGGATGGCCGGATGCATCGAGCTTGGCAATCGTCACCTGATTGTCGGGCGTCGGATCCTTATCGATATGCAATGGCGAGCGCTTCACCCATTCATCGATGAGTTCGCAGGGGATTTCGTTGTTTTGGTTGGGTTGATACACTTTCGACCATGGGGTGTCTGGCTTGTGTGTCATACGCATCAGGCCTGTTGCCGAATAGTCTCGCGCATAAGTGCGGTATACGTCGCATAGGAGTTCCAGCACTTCGGGCTGGACGGTTTGCCAGTCGAATGGTTGGGCGACTTTGGTGATGGAATCTCGTTGGTATCCTTTGAATGTTCGGTAGACGTCTTTTACGACAGGACCGTATTTCCAAGCTTCTAGGGGTGTGTCGAAGAGTGGTTTGCCGAAGCGTTGCAGGCTTGCCGCTTGCGCGAAAAACAGCAGTTTGTTGAGTTTCATGTTGGTGATGCCGTCATCTTCTTCCGGATCGCCTTCGTTGGCGGTCGAGATGAAGAAGTCCGCTACGTCCATAACGTTCATTAAGGCCATGGTTCACCTTTCTGCGTAGTGGCTTGCAATGCATAAAAGTATTTCGATATAAAACATTTCAGCATACTTCGCTACGGGTTTCAAGGCAAATTCGTTATTGGTGTAAAGCTGAATAGGGGGCGGGACTTCGTCTGGAACGTCAGGTGCTGCCGTAGTGGGTGCGGCATGCGATGATTTCAAGCGTCTGGTCCTGGCTGACTCGGTAGACAAGACGGTTTTTCTGATCGATGCGACGTGACCAGAATCCCTGAAACTCCCACTTCAACGGTTCCGGCATGCCGATGCCTTGGCCGACGCCGTTACGTTCGATGTCTTTGATGAGCTGATTGATGCGCTTCAATGTCTTCTTGTCCTGAGACTGCCGGTACAGATAATCGTCCCAGGCGTCATCGGTGAAGGTTTTGAGCATTGGCATCAGTCCTCGATGAGTTCATGAGGATGAGCGTCTTTGGAGTCGAGCTGTGCGACACTATGGCGCAGATGATCCAAATTCTGCGCCGAATAAAAGGGGTCGGCGGTGACTTCGAATGGGATGCGGCGCTCGCGAACCATGGTTTTTGCGAACATGGTGAATGCGGCGCTCATGCTGATTCCCAGTTCCTTGCACAGCGCCTTCATGGCCTGCTGTGTTTCGCTGTCCAAACGCACGTTGACTATTGCGCTGCCCATGAGTACGCTCCTTTTGTTGATTTCGCAAAAACTATATATTGTATAGATATTCACTATACAATGGATAGTGTTTTATGTCGAGCGTTTTATCTGTCGGCAGGTACTGACGGTGAATGATGGCGGGGTGGCGGCCGAAGCGTCGTCGTGCGCAAGGCCAGTGAGTGTCGGCGTCAGTCTTCGATGGAATCGACGTAGGGGCGTAGCCTGGCGAGGAGCGCTTCGGCGTCGGACGTGGCCGAAGCGTACAGGGCGAAGGCGTCGATGCCGTCGTATTCGTGCACGATGACGTTGCGCAAGGCGCGCAGCTCGTTCCATGGAAGCTGCGGAACCGTCTCGCGGAAGTCGTCGGAAAGCCGTCGCGCGGATTCCTGGGCCTGCACCATATCCATCGCCACGGAATTGAATCGCATGTAATCGGATTCAAGCTTTTCGGCCGAGCCGGCGGCCGAAGCGTCGTCGTGTGCCCGTTGCAGATGCTCGACGAGGCGGATGAGGTTGGTTTCGTCGCGGAACCGCTGGTCGGTATGTCTGCGCGTCATCATGCCACCCTGATCATATCCGGCTGGATGTGCTGGTAGAAGCGTCGGCTCGCCCGGCTGCGTTGCGCGTTATGCTGCAGCGAATCCAGCGAAGTGAGCGATACTTCCCGTCTGAAGGCGTCTTCCAATTCGCGTTGTAGCGACTCTCGACGCATCATGTTGAGGCGGCTGCCCGCTGCGGACCGATAAAGCAGATCGATGTCCGAATCGGCATCGGCTTCGCCCCGCGCCGTGGAACCGTATACGTATACCTCGCTGAGACCGTATTTTCGTGCGATTTTACCGATGGTGAAGCGTATGGTGGCGATTTCCACTGTGCTGTTGCGCGCGTCTTCGCTGCGTGTTTCGACGGACATGTTGCCATTGCTGCCTTTGCTGCCATTGCCGGAGGGGCCTCCGGTGCCACCGGTGCCGCTAGCTGACAGCGAGCGCAACGCGTCGTCGTATCGTTGCAGGAAATCCTGTGTCGGGTTGCCGCCTCGCTCCGCGCGTGAAAGAGCCGATTGCGTGGTGCCCATCGTTGCCGCCACCTGGTCTTGGCTCAGTTTGAGTTGGAGCCGTCGTTGCTTCAGTTCCTCGATCATGCTCATGCGTTCAGTATAGCGTAAATGCTATATGTGCGTTTTGTTGCATGTGATTGTTGCGTGATTGTCGTGGGCTGGGCGGGGTGTGCTGTGCCGGGTGACGGCGCTTGTTATTTGTCTGCCTCAGTATTTGTCTGCGCATGGCTGCACGGTGTCGTCCCCATTGCGGCCTCCGCTGCTGGCGCTGCGTTGGCGATTGTGCTGATGGTCGCGGCAGTGGTTGCGGCGTCGGTTCTGCGAGCGTTCGAGGTCGCGGTCGAAGAGCGTTCTGTCGGCGGGGCTTACGGTGAGGGTTTCGTTGCTGGAGTCGGATTGTTCGTCTGTTGGTTGTGCCATTTCTCGGGTGTTGCCGTTCATGGTGATTGCCATTGCCGCCAGTGCAATCGTTGCGATGGTGGCGGTGGCGGTGGCTGCGATCGCTGCAGTCGCCCGAACCTGACGCTTCTTCATGGGGTCCTTCCGCTCTTCGCCGCTTCGCGCCGATGCGCCCTGCGGCCCTCTCAACATACCGTGTGAAACGGAATTCCGTCGGAAAAAGGTCGATGGTTTTTGGCTTTGAGAACATTTTTACCGGAGATTTCGCTGCGCGCGTCTTGGGAAAGCAACGTTTTATGCTGATAGGGGAAACGTTTTAAGGGGGTTCTGATGGCACGGAGGGCAACACTGAAGGATGTGGCGGCCGCTGCGGGGGTGTCCATGACCACGGTGTCGCTGGTGCTCAACGACCGCCCGGCGCGCGTGTCCACTGAAAAGCGCGAGGCGATCGCGCAGGCCGTGAAGCAGCTCAACTATGTGCCCAACCAGAATGCGCGCAGCCTGGTCACCAAGCAATCCAAGCTGGTGGCGCTCATTGTGCCCGATGTCGAGAACCTGTTCTTCGCGGCGTTGGCCAAATGCGTCGAGGACGAATGCGCCACGCAGGGGTATTCGCTGATCGTGGCCAATTCCGACGATTCGCGCGCCACCGAGCATGATCTGCTGCGGCGGCTCTCCTCCCGTGGGGTGGATGGCATTCTGCTGATTCCCGCGCGCGAATCCTGTTCCGACGGCGTCGGCGCCGACCTGCGCGCGGATGTGGAACGTGTCACCTGCCCGGTGGTGCTGATTGATCGTCTGGCACGGTGCGGCTGGTGCGACGCGGTCGGTTTCGACAATTATCTTGGCGGACGATTGGCGGCGCAGTACCTGCTGGAAGGCGGGCATAAGCGCATCGGCATCGTGACCGGCGATGTGGCGGAGTCGAGCGCGGCAGACCGCCGTCGTGGATTCGCGGACGCGCTCGAACAGGCGGGGGAGCGGCTCGACCCAGCCCTGTGCGTCGCTGGCGACTACCGTTTCGCCAGCGGTTACCGCGCGGCCGACCGGATCATCGACGGCGGCGCCACCGCGGTGTTCTGCTGCAACGATGTGATGGCGCTCGGCTTCCGCCAGCGCATGGCGGAGCGTGGGCTGCACGTCACCGAGGACATGCAGGTGATCGGATACGACAATATTCTGAAGCGATTCGGCCTGAGCTGGCGTATGACCACCGTCGAGCAGAGCGTGGGCGATCTCGCCGCGGCCTGCTGGGGCATGCTGGGCGGGCGGATCGATGGCGTGGTCGATGGGGGTGGAGCCGACGCGGGACGGCCGTGGCTTGCCGAACCGCAGGGGAAGGTGTTGACGCCAAAACTGGTGCAGGCGGCCTGCGCGTAAGTGTTTATAAGCGTTTACGGGTATTCGCGGATGTTTTGACGGTTGGTGGCTTCGCTGAGCCGGGGGTATACGACACGCGAGGATTGGTCTGGTTCGTGTTTTTGGTAAAGCGTTTTATCATGGATGATGTCAGCGAAATCGAGAACGTGCTCGAATTCGCGAAAAACAACCGACGATAATGGGCCGTGTGGTGGCGGACCCCCGTCGGATCCGTCAACGAGGAAAGGCGCAACCATGAAGAAGCTTATTCTGGATCTCGATACCGGCGTCGATGACGCGCTGGCCATCTCCTACGCGCTGGGCAGCCCCGAAGTCGAACTCATCGGCATCACCGGAACCTACGGCAACGTGCTCGTGGAGCAGGGCGTGCGCAACGCCCTCGCCGTCACCGACCTGCTCGGCCATCCGGAAGTCAAGGTCTACCAAGGCCTGCCGCACTCCAGCACCACCGACCACTTCGAAGTGCTGCCCATCTCCGCGTTCATCCACGGCAAGAACGGCATCGGCGACGTCGACATCCCCGACTCCAACCGGTCCGTGGAAACCGAATCGGCCGTCGACTTCATCATCGACGCCATCAAAACCTACGGCAAGAACCTCATCTACGTGCCGACCGGCCCGATGACCAACATCGAGGCGGCCCTCAAGAAAGCGCCGGAAATCAAGGACGAAATCGGCCGCATCGTGCTCATGGGCGGCGCGCTGACCGTACCAGGCAACTGCAATGCCTGCATGGAAGCCAACATCTCCCAGGATCCGGAAGCCGCCGACTACCTGTTCCGCTCCGGTGCGCCGACCACCATGGTCGGCCTCGACGTGACGTTGCAGACCCTCCTCACCTACAAGGAGACCAAGCGCTGGCGCGACCTGGGTACCAAGGCGGGCACGTTCCTCGCCGACATGACCGACTTCTACATCAAGGCGTACGAGACCACCGCGCCGCACCTGGGCGGCTGCGGCCTGCACGACCCGCTCGCCGTTGGCGTGGCCGTCGACCCGACGCTCGTCACCACGCTCGACATCAACATGAAGGTCGACGTGGAAGGACCGACCCGCGGCCGCACCATCGGCGACGAAACCCGACTTAACGACCCGGTCAAGACTATGAAGGTGGCCGTCGGCGTCGACGTGCCGCGATTCCTCAACGAATTCATGACCCGCATCACCAACCTGGCGAAGAACGCCAAGTGACGTCTCCGGCGGAACGGTAGCTGTCGAAGGCAACCATCCACGGCACTCATAAAACGGCATCCATCGACTTCATCGACGAAAAGAGAATAATCATGACCACTGAAACCGTCGCGACCACGGCGAAAGACCCGTTCGACGATCCGGTCACCAGCAACAAGATGGCTGTGCGCGCGCTGATCCCGCTGCTCATCACCTTCGTGCTTGGCACGTTGTGCCTGCAGGGGTTCAATCTGGTGTTCCAGCAGGTCGGCGCCGATGTCGGCGCGCCGGGGCAGGCGTCGTTGATCACCGCGTTCCCGAGCATCGTGCTGGGCATCGTGTGTTTTATTTATGGTTCGTTGGGCGATTTCGTGTCGTTGCGCAAGCTGGTCACGGTTGGTTTGGTGACGCTGTTCGTGGGGTCGCTGTTCGGTTTCGTGGCGAATTTCTTCTTCACGGCGAATCTGTGGACCGTGATCATCGCGCGCGTGCTGCAGACGGCTGGCGAGCAGGTGGCCGGTTCCGCGTTCCTGGTGGTGGCCACGAAGTATCTGCGTAATGATCTGAAGGTTATTTTCTTCGGTCTGTTCACCGCCGCGTACCAGCTGTCGGCTTCGATCGGCGTGTTCGCGGCCGGTATGCTGAACTCGATCGCCTGGCAGTACCTGTTCCTGATCCCGTCCGTCACCATCCTGTTCCTGCCGATCCTGCTCAAGACCCTGCCGTCCAAGAGCGGCAACGGCCAGAAGGTCGACGGCTTCGGCTTCGTGATCTTCGGCTTCGCGACCGCGTTCCTGACGCTGTTCTTCTCCTACATGGTGTGGTGGATGCTTGTGGTGTCCGTGGTGCTGTACGTGGCGTTCGGCTTCTACATCAACAAGGCCACCAATCCGTTCATCACCCCGGCGTTCTTCAAGAACACCCGCTGGCTGCGCGCCATCAGCCTGATCCTGGTGTTCTACTTCGTGAACTATGCGCTGAGCCCGATTTTCAACGCCATCGGCACGAACATCTACCATATGACGACCACGCAGGTGTCGCTGCATATCGTGTGGGCGTTCGTGGTGGCGGCTGCGGTCACTGCGGCGATCGACATCAATCGCAAAAAGCCGTGATGGCCGCAAATAACCGCATCTGCCGTCGGTTTCACGGCCCCCATTCTGCCAAACCGACGGTGGGACGGCTCTGAGCGTCGGTTTGGTGGATTGGGTTCTGCGAAACCGACGGTGGGACGGCTCTGAGCGTCGGTTTGGTGGAATGGGGGCGATGGGGCCGACGCTTGGGGCTGTACAGCTTCGGCTTGGGACGGGGCAGCTTCGCCTTGGGGCCGGCAAGGCATCGCTTGGAACGCGATGCCTTGTGTGGGTCTCGCAAGAAGCAGCATTGTAGGAAACAGCATCGCAAGAAAGGGAAGACAATCATGAGCGCAAACGAAATCCTTTCCGCGCTGGACCGCATCCACGGCACCGTGTCCGTGATCGGTTCCATGAATGCGGACTACACCGTGACCGCACAGCGCCTGCCGGGACCGGGGGAGACCATCACCGGAGGTCCGCTGCAGCTGCTGCCGGGCGGAAAATCCGGTAACCAGGCCGCCGCGGCCGCCCGTATCGGCGCCACCGTGCAGATGTTCGGCGCGGTCGGATCGGACCGCAACGCCGACTTCCTGCTCGGAGAGCTCGGCGAGGCAGGCGTCAATACAACGCACGTGCGCCGCGTGCTCGGTCCGTCCGGCACTACCGTCATCACCGTGGATGCGCAAGGCGAGAACACCATCGTGTACTCGCCCGGATCCAATGCGCAGGTGACCGTGGACTACGTGGAATCCGTGCGCGATGCGCTCACCCGCTCTTCGGTGCTGGGCCTGTGCCTGGAAAGCCCGATTGAAACCGTCACCGCAGCCGCGCGCATGTGCCACGAGGCGGGCGTGAAGGTACTGCTCAACGACTCGCCGTTCACCCCCTCCCTGCCGGTGGAGCTGGTCGAGGCCTCCGACATCCTGCTCGTCAACGAGCATGAGATGGCGCAGCTGCTCGGCATCGCTGAACCGGAGGATGATGATTGGGACGCGTTCGACTGGCGTCACGCGTTCGATGAGTTGCGCGGATTCGGGTTTGAACAGGCGATTGTGACGCTCGGCGGCGACGGCTCCGTAGTGCTTGATGGCACGGCGGACGATCCGGAGCATCGCATCCAGCGCATCGCTCCGGTGCGGGTCAAGGCAGTAGACACCACCGGTTGCGGCGATTCGTTCATGGGTACCGTGCTGGCCGGCCTGGCCTCCGGCATGACGTTGTCGCAGTCCGCGGAACTCGCCTCGTATGTGTCGGCCTACGCGGCCACCGGATATGGAGCGCAGGCATCCTACGGCACCGCGGCGCAGATTCGTGAGGCCTTCGCCGACGCCGAGTAGACGGAACGGGGAGGCGCTTCCGCAGAAGACGCGTGGCGTGGGCACCCACATTGTTATATTGGAGTTTGGCTTAATTTCACGCACCGAACAATTGGGAAGGCAAGCATGTCGGCGATTCTCGAAGGCACTCCGGATAAGAAACTGGCTTTGGTGACGGGACGCGCATACCCCGAGCAAGCCGAGGAAACCGCGAAATATTTGGGAACCGACGTGCTGGAGACCACGGCATACGACTTCGCCAACGGTGAGATGTACGTGCGTTACACCGAACCGGTGCGAGGCGCGGACGCCTTCGTGATGCAGGCCCACACCGAGCCGATCAACAAGTGGATCATGGAGCAGCTCATCATGGTGGACGCCATGAAGCGCGCCTCCGCCCGCTCCATCACCGTGGTCGCGCCGTTCCTTGGCTACTCGCGTCAGGACAAGAAGCATCAGGGCCGCGAACCCATCACCGCGCGTCTGATGTTCGACCTGTTCCGCTCCGCCGGCGCCGACCGCATCATGACGGTCGACCTGCACGCAGCCCAGGAGCAAGGCTTCTTCGACGGCCCGGTCGACCATCTGACCGCCATGCCGATCCTGCTCGACTACGTGCGCAACAGCATGCCGTTGGAGAACACTACCATCGTGTCCCCGGACGCCGGCCGCATCAAGGTGTCCGAGCAGTGGGCCGCGAAGCTTGGCGGACTGCCGCTCGCCTTCATCCACAAGACCCGCGACACCACCCGTCCGAACCATGCCGAGGCGCATGGCATCATCGGCGACGTGAAGGGACGCGACTGCGTGGTCGTGGACGACATGATCGACACCGCCGGCACCATCTGCGAGGCCGTGCGCACGCTGAACAATGCCGGAGCGAAGTCCGTGACGCTTGTCGCCACCCATGGCCTGCTGTCCGGTCCGGCCGTGGAGCGCCTGCGCGACTGCGGCGCCCGCGAAATCGTGCTCACCGACACCGTTCCGGTGCCCGAAGAGAAGCGCCTGCCGAACATGACCGTCCTGTCCGTGGCTCCGCTGCTGGCGGCTGGCATCCGTTCCGTGTTCGAATCCGGTTCCGTTTCGACGCTGCTCAACGGCCTGCCCGAGGACATGCGTCCGCGCAATATCTACGCCTGATTTCCGATTTCGTAAATTCCCGTACGATTTCGTACGATTCACTATCGGATTTGCGCCGGCTTCGCGAGCGTCTCGCGCCGGCTGGCGCCCAAAGCCCCCCCCACGAACATCAGT
>OGOZ01001203.1_pt1 | contig 15026 bp, 16 predicted proteins | sample 1552801 | NCBI WGS metagenome assembly OGOZ01 (sample SAMEA2580196, study PRJEB22360) | human gut metagenome | biome: human gut; feature: human-associated habitat; material: faeces | place: Denmark | collected 2008/2010
CCCCGCCATACCGCTGGACGACGCGGGACTGTCGGCGGAGGAACTGCGGCGCAGCGGCGCGGACGTGGTGCACATCTCCCCCAGCCACCACTATCCCACCGGGCGGGTCATGCCCATTACCCGGCGGCAGGAGCTGCTCCACTGGGCGCAGGAGAGGCCGGAGCGGATCATTCTGGAGGACGACTACGACAGCGAGTTCCGCTTTGTGGGCAGACCGATCCCCACGCTGTTTTCCATCGACGGCGGGGAGCAGGTGGTGTATCTGAACACCTTTTCCAAGACCATCGCCCCCTCTATCCGCATCAGCTTTATGGTGCTGCCCCGTCATTTGCTGGCGGACTTTCAGGAGAAGCTGGGGTTCTACGCCTGCACGGTGTCCGCCTTTGAGCAGTACACGCTGGCGAGCTTCCTCTCCGGCGGGTACTACGAAAAGCACCTGAGCCGTATGCGTAAGCACTACCGGCAGAAGCGTGACGCGGTCATCGGTGCTGTGCGGCAAAGTCCGCTTGCCGACCGCGCCACCATCACGGAGGAGGACGCGGGGCTGCACTTCCTGCTGCGGCTGGACGGCGCGCCGCCGGACGACGTGCTCCGCCGGGAGGCGGAGATCCGGGGCGTGCGTCTGGCGATGCTGTCGGATTACTACCAGCAGCCTGAGGACGCGCCCCAGCACGTGCTGGTGGTGAACTACACCGGTATTGACATTGAGAAGCTGCCCGCCGCGCTGGAGCGGCTGGCAGAGCTGTGGAAGCAGGGAATAGCTTGACGAGACAAAAAGGAGACGAGACGTATGTATGATGAACTGACGCGCTCCGACCTGCAGAAAATGCAGGAGGAGATCGACTACCGGGTGCAGCAGCTGCGCCCCAAGCTCATTGAGGACGTGCAGACCGCCCGCGCCTTCGGCGACCTCAGCGAGAATTTTGAGTACAAGTGCGCCAAGCAGGAGAAGAACCGCAACGATGCGCGGATACGGTACCTGCAGCGGATGATCAAGACCGCCAAGGTCATCGAGGACAGGTCGGCGGAGGACACGGCGGGGCTGTACGATACGGTGGAGATCTTCATGGAGAATCTGGGCAGGAGCCGGGAGATCCTGCTGGTGACGACGCTGCGGCAGGACGCGCTGAAGGGCTGGATCAGCAAGGAATCCCCCGTGGGGCAGGCGGTCATGGGGCGGAAGGCGGGCGAGCGGGTGTACGTGGACATGGGCGGCGGCAAGGGGTACTATCTCCAGATCCGCGCCATCCGGAAGGGGACGGACGACGGCAGCGTGCCCATTGGCAGCTTTTAAGGGCGGGCGATTTCGCATAAAAAAGCGGGCACAGGTCGAAAGTGCACAACTGCTTGCAAATCACAGAGAAACGCGCCAAAAATGCAGCATTTTTTGCGGGGCGTTATGCAAGACGGGATTCGCCAAATTGCACAAAAAGAGGCGGAAAAGTTTTGTGGTTTTGCGAGGCGGAATTATGGGAAAGCCCCTTGTGAAAAACGCGAAATAGTGTTATTATCGGAATTGGTAGAGTATGGGTCGTCTGCGTAACGCACATCTCATACGTCTGCGGAACAAATTTTAGGAGGAATTTAATATGAATGCTTATCTGGCAAGCGTTCTGGAGAACGTTAGAACCAAGCATGGCAATGAGCCGGAGTTCGTCCAAACCGTCGAAGAGGTTCTGTCCTCTCTGGAGCCTGTGATCGAGAAGCACCCCGAGTACGAGAAGGTCGATCTGCTGGGTCGTATGGTCGAGCCCGAGCGCATGTTCACCTTCCGCGTGGTGTGGTGCGATGATAACGGTCAGTGGCACACCAACCGCGGCTGGCGTTGCCAGTTCAACGGTGCTATCGGCCCCTACAAGGGCGGTCTTCGTTTCCAGAAGAACGTGTACGAGGGCATCATTAAGTTCCTGGGCTTTGAGCAGACCTTCAAGAACAGCCTGACCGGCCTGCCCATCGGCGGCGGTAAGGGCGGCTCCGACTTCGATCCCGCCGGCAAGTCCGACGCCGAGGTCATGCGCTTCTGCCAGAGCTTCATGACCGCTCTGTACCGCTACATCGGGCCGGACATCGACGTTCCCGCCGGTGATATGGGCGTGGGCGGCCGCGAGATCGGCTACCTGTTCGGTCAGTATCGCCGCCTGAAGGGCGTTTGGGAGAACGGCGTTCTCACCGGTAAGGGCTTCTCCTACGGCGGCTCCCGCATCCGTCCCGAGGCCACCGGTTACGGTGCCATCTACTACCTGCAGGAAGTGCTGAAGCACGAGAATGACTCCATCGAGGGCAAGCGTATCGCCATCTCCGGCTACGGCAACGTGGGCTGGGGTATCATGAAGAAGGCGTCCCAGCTGGGCGCGAAGGTCACCTACTTCGCCGGCCCCGACGGCTACATCCACGATCCCGACGGCGTCATTACCGACGAGAAGCTGAACTTCATCCTGGAGATGCGCGCCAAGGATCCCATGCACTGCAAGCCCTATGCCGACAAGTTCGGATGCGAGTTCGTTCCCGGCGAGAAGTGCTGGGGCGTCAAGGATGTTGACGTGTACATGCCCGCCGCCATGCAGAACGACGTCAAGATGGAGTCCGCTGAGAAGATTGCTGCTTCCGGCGTGAAGTACTACATCGAGGTCGCCAATATGCCCACCACCAACGATGCTCTGAACTTCCTGCGTCAGCAGAAGCACATCATCGTGGCTCCCTCCAAGGCGGTTAACGCCGGCGGCGTGGGCGTCTCCGCTCTGGAGATGGCGCAGAACTCCGAGCGTCTGGTTTGGAGTGCCGAGGAAGTCGATCATCAGCTGCACACCATGATGGAGAACATCCATCGCGTGTCCGCCGAGGCCGCTGCCGAGTACGGTCTGGGCTACGACCTGGTGGCTGGTGCCAACATCGCCGGCTTCAAGAAGGTCGCCGAGGCTATGATGGAGCAGGGCTGCTTCTAAGCCGAACACCTTACAAGCAAATAAAAAGAGCCGCCTGAGGGCGGCTCTTTTTGCGTGTCCGGGCATAAAAGACCCCCATCCGAAGGATGGGGGTCACGATATTTACTCGTCGTAGATGCCGAGGATGACGATGCCCGCTACCACCAGCGCGATCATGGCGTAGTGCTTCCAGCTGAGCTTTTCCTTCAGGAACAGGCGGCTCCACAGGACGGACGCCACGCAGTAGGCGGAGATAATGGGCGCGGCAAGTGCCACGTGCTCCGTGTCCGCCAGTGCGTAGATGTAGGCGAACTGACCCGCCGTCTCGCACAGCGCGCCCGCGTACTTGGGACCTTCCCGCTTGGGAACAAGGCGGCTCTTTTTGATGAGCACCACGTACACAAAGCACACGATGGCAGCCAGCAGGAACGTCAGCTCATAGGCGCAGTTGGCACTGTCCTCGTTCAGCGTCTCCAGCACGCGGCTGTCGGCGAAGGTGCCCAGCGCGTCCAGCAGGCAGTAGATGATGGGCAGGATCAGTGCCAACGCGGACTTGGCGTAGCGGTGGTTGCTGGCCTGCTGCCGTGCGGCGCGGAGGTCGTCGTCCTCCCGCGCCTCCACGATGCCCAGACCGATCACGCCCACGCACACCAGCGCGGTGGCAGCCAGCTGGGCGGGGACAAGCTGCCCCAGACCGCCGGTCGCCAGAGCCAGAACCGCCACCAGCGCGCCGGAGGAATTGCAGATGGGGGAGGAGATGGACAGCTCGATGTACCGCAGACCGATATAGCCGATGGTCATGGAGCTGATGTACAGCAGAGACACCGGCAGGTAGGTGAGGATGATGCTGCCGTTGATCTCCGTGCCGTTGATGAAAATTTCATAGGCGGCGTGGAGACCCATCACAACGCCCACCGCAATGACCATCTTCAGATGGCTGTATTTATCGTCCGCGTCCTGGCAGCCGATTTTGCTGAACAGGTCGCTGCCGCTCCAGCAGACCAGAGCGATCAAAGAAAACCAAAACCACATAATATTCTCCTTTTGAGTTTACATAAAATTTATATTCGGGAGAATATCGCAGGTGGCGGACGGCGGCGAAATGGATGGTTGGGGAGAAACATAGGTTTCCTCCGTAGTTTACATAATTTAGAGTTCGATCAAGCCCGCCTCCAGCATTTCCTGGAGGCTTTTCAGGATGCCCAGCTTGGCGTGATACCAAGTCAAGCCGCCCTGAAAATACACGGCGTAGGGGGGACGGATGGGGCCGTCGGCGGAAAGCTCGATGGAGCTGCCCTGCACGAAGGCACCTGCCGCCATGATGACGTCGCTGTCGTAGCCGGGCATGGGAGATGGCTCCGGGGCGGCAAAGCTGTCCACCGGGGCGGCACCCTGGATGCCCTTGCAGAAGGCGATCATGCCCTCACGGCTGCCCAGCTCCACCGCTTGAATGATGTCGTGGCGCGTCTCGTCGGCGGGGGGCACCACGCGGAAGCCCAGCTTTTCGTAGCAGGCGGCGGCAAAGACCGCGCCCTTTACGGCGGAGGCGGTGACGGTGGGGGCGAGGAAGAAGCCCTGATAGAACTGGGTCAGCAGACCGAGGTTCGCGCCCACCTCCGCGCCCAGACCGGGGGCGGTGAGCCGCCGCGCACACCGCTCGATGAGATCGGCGCGGCCGCAGACGTAGCCGCCGGCGGGGGCAAGACCGCCGCCGGGGTTCTTGATGAGGCTGCCCACCATCATGTCCGCGCCCACGTTCACCGGCTCGGAAAGCTCGGTGAACTCACCGTAGCAGTTGTCCACCATGCAGATCACGTCCGGCTTGCGCGTCTTGCAGAAGGCGATCAGCTCGCCGATCTGGGCGACGGAGAAGCTGGGGCGGGTGGCGTAGCCCTTGGAGCGCTGGATGGTGATGAGCCTGGTCCGGCTGTTGATCTTCTCCCGGATGGCGTCAAAGTCAAAGGTGCCGTCGGCCTTCAGGTCGGCCTGGGCATAGGTGACGCCGTATTCCTTCAAAGAGCACTTGCTCTCCCGGATGCCGATGACCTCCTCCAGCGTGTCGTAGGGAGCCCCCACGGGGCTGAGAAGCTCGTCCCCCGGCAGGAGGTTCGCGCCCAGAGCCAGAGACAGCGCGTGGGTGCCGCAGGTGATCTGGGGACGCACCAGAGCGGCCTCCGCGCCGAAGCAGTCGGCATAGACGCGCTCCAGCGTGTCGCGCCCGTCGTCGTCGTAGCCGTAGCCGGTGGAGAGATTGAAATGCCGCGCCGCCACGCTGTTCTTCTGCATGGCACCGATGACCTTCAGCTGGTTCGCCTCGGCAATGGCGTCGATGGCGTCAAAGTGCGGGCGGAGGGCGGTCAAAATATCCTCGCTGAACGACAGCACCTTGTCGCTGACGCCCAGAGCCTTATACTGTTCCTTCATAATTCACCTCAGTCGGGAAATTGCACGCCGTTCAGGCGCATGATGAGCCGGATGGGGTAGTCCCGATCCAGATAGTTTTTTTCGTACCACGCGAAGGTGGCGGCAGGCAGATGTACCAGCTCGGGAGCCTCACAGCGGAATGTCTCAAAGGTTCTTTGGTCGCCGCTGAGCAGCGCGGCGGCCACATCCAGCCGCCCCTCCTCCGCCAGACGCAGCAGAGCACCGTCCATGACGGCGGCTCCTCCTCACCGGCGTAGTCCTGCCGGTGGGCGAGCCAGTAGAGGAACTCCTCCGGGTCCAGATCCAGCTTGGTGGTGATCTGGCTCAGCTTGAAGAACTCCTTGCGATCCATGCGCTTGAGCACGTCGATGAGATACTGCACCAGCCCGTCGTCCATGGCGATGCAGTCCAGAAACACCTCGAAGGCGTGCTTGTCCGCGTCGGGGTCGCCGGCGGCGTCCTCCTGCGCCGACTCCGGAGGCTTTGGGTCGGGGGCTGTCTGCCCGGCGTTTTGTAGAAACGCGCCGAAGTCCGCCAGACCGTCGTCGTCAAAGAGGGAGGGAGGCAGCTCCGTGCCGTCCTGGGCGGCGCAGGCGCGGACGAAGGACGCCATGCCCATGGCTTGCAGCTGCTGTCCCAGGGACTGCACGCGCTTCGCCTCGCCGCCCTCCGGCAGTGTGATACCCTCCGGGGCGGGGCGTTTGCCCTCCAGCAGCTCCGTCATATATTGCAAGTAGTAATCGAAAAGGGTCATACGGCTCCCTCGCTTTCCGACTCGACATTGTACCATAGACGGCTTGCCAATGCAAGAAATATCGGGTATGATAGGGGAAAAACGTGGAAGGGAGCCGCCTATGGAGCCGTATTACGTCTATATCCTCCGCTGCCGGGACGGCAGCCTGTATACGGGCATTACCAACGACGTGGCGCATCGGCTGCGCCTGCACCGGAGCGGCAGGGGGGCGAAATATACCCGCGCCCACCCGCCGGAGGCGGTGGCTGCGGTGTGGCGTTGCGGCGGCAAGGCGGAGGCGGCGAGGCTGGAGTACGCCATCAAGGCGACGCTGACCCACGGGGAAAAGCTGTCGCTTATCGCCGCGCCGGAGGGGGTGGGGGATTGGTTCCCCGCGCTGGCCGGGGAATATACGCCGGTGGAGGTACCGGAGATGGAATGAAAAAAGAGCCGCCGTAAGGCGGCTCTTTTTTCATTCGTCCAGCTTGCCCCGCGCCCGAAGCACGTCGTCGGGGGTAATGGTCATCAAGTCGTCCCGGGTGACCGCCTCCAGCTTCGCCAGCCGGTTGTTCTGCGCCACGAGGATGTGCTCAAAGAGGTTCCGGACGCCGCGGGCGTTGCCGAAGCTGCTGTCCGCGCTCTCCTCGGCGATGTAGTCCCGCACCAGCGGCTCCGCCTCCGGCGCGAGGACGTAGCCCTTGCCGCAGCGCATTTTGAAGATGTCGAACATCTCCTCCGCGGTGTAGTCCTCGAAGAGCAGAAAGCGGTTGAAGCGGCTTTCCAGACCGGGGTTGGAGTGGATAAATTTGTCCATCAGCTCGGTGTACCCCGCCACAATGACCACCAGATCGTCCCGGTGATCCTCCATCGCCTTGAGGATGGTGTCGATGGCCTCTTGCCCGAAGTCGTTCTCGCTGCGACCGTTGAGGGCATACGCCTCGTCGATGAACAGCACGCCGCCCATCGCTTTTTCGATGACCTTCTGGGTCTTGAGGGCGGTCTGCCCCACGTAGCCCGCCACCAGTCCGCTGCGATCCACCTCCACCAGCTGCCCTTTGCTGAGGATGCCGAGGCTGCGGTAGATCCGCGCCATCATCCGCGCCATCATGGTCTTGCCGGTGCCGGGGTTGCCGGTAAAGACCATGTGGAGGGACATATCGGTGGTGGGAAGATCGTGCTGCTGGCGCAGCTTGTAGACCTGCACCATGTTGATGAGGTCGTGCACCTCGTCCTTCACCACCTGCAAGCCGATGTAGCTGTCCAGCTCCGATAGAAGATCCTCGATCTTCTCCGGCGGCGGCAGCTCCTCGGTCTTTTCCGGGACGGCGTCGCCGCTCTTGGAGTCGGCGGTGGGGGGTGCGTTCTTCTCCGGCGCGGGCGCGGCAGGTGCGGGAACCTTGCCCACGCCCTCAAAGGGCGTGCCCCAGAAGTCGCTGCCCATGCGCTTGATGTTGTTCTCCGTCATGGAGCGGATCACGTCCAGCTGCTGCAAAATGATCTGGTCTTTCTTATCCATAGTTCCACCTCTCAGCGAAATCGAATGTGCTGCGCTGCGCGCAGTAAAAGCGCGGTGACGAAGCCGGTCAGCGTGCCGGTGATAAGGGACACCGCCAGCAGGAAGGGGAGATAGCCCAGCACCATGGTGCTGCCCAGCGTAATGACCGCCGCCGCCATCTGCCCTACGTTGTGGGCGGCCGCGCCGCCGAGGGACACGCCGTACACGCTGAGGCGGGGGGACCCCCCTTACCCGCGGGGGCGGGCCAGCCGCTGGAGCAGGATCATCACCAGCATGGCGGTGACGCCGCCCAGCACGGAGAACAGCATGGCGGACAGGTTTCCGGCGAACAGCCCACCCAGCAGGCAGCGCGTCACAAGGATCGCCAGTGCTGCCCCTGCGCCCAGACGGTACAGGGCAAAGACGGTGACGATGTTGGCAAGCCCCAGCTTCACGCCGGGGAGCGGGATCAGCAGCGACACGGGGAACAGCCCCTCCAGCGTGCTCAAGCCCAGTGCCAGTGCTGCCAGCACGGCGCACAGGGCGATATTTTTCGTTGTCCAACGCATAGCCGTCACCCCACGATCACGTCCGGTGCGTCCGGGGCGGTGCCCTCCAAGTGCACCACCACCTGGGCGGGAAGGCATACGATGGATTGCCCTGCGCGGGTGATAACGCCGGTGTGGACGCAGTCCTGGGTGGGGCAGTCGCTGTCCGTCACCGCCACGCCGCCGTCCCTGGTGCTGACGCGGAGGGTATAGCTGCCGCCGGTGACGGTGGTCTCCGTGAAGTCGGACAGGGGGACGCGGCGCGTCTCCTCACCCGCCACGGAGATCACCACGGTCAGCTGCCCGCTCTGGGAGCGGGGCAGATAGAACCACAGCGCGGCGGCCACCGCCAGCAGTGCGATGATCAGTGCCACCAGCGCGTCAAAGCGGTTGAATTTCAGCTCATGCTGCGAGGGGTTGGTAGACATAGCCGCTGCCCTCTCTCTCGTTAAAACAGTCCGCAAGACCGGGGGTGTACAGCACGCGCCCGTCTTCGGTGATAAGCACCATGTCAAAGACCGTGCTATGGGAACGCCAGAAATCCACGGCACCCGCCTCGCCCATGACGTACAGGGCGGTGGAGTAGGCGTCGGCACAGGTGCCCTGTCCGCCCATGGCTCCGTGAGTGATGATGGATACGCTGGTCAGATCACTGTCAGCGGGGTAGCCGGTCTTGGGGTCGATGATATGCTGGTACACGGTGCCGTCCGGTGCGGTGAAGTTCCGCTGATAGCCGCCGGACGTGACCACAAAGGCGTCCGACAGGTCGAGGATGCAGGCGTAGTCGCCGCTGCTCCGGGGATCCTGAATGGCGACTGACCACGGCTTGCCGCCGGCGTTGGTGCCGTAGACATACACGTTACCCCCCAGATTGGCGCAGCCGCCGGTGAGATCACTGCGGTGGAACAGGACGGCGGCGCAGTCGGCGGCGTAGCCCTTGGCGACGCCGCCCAAGTCGATGGCGCAGCCCTCGTCCAGCGAGATATTGTAGAAATCCGATTGGTGGATGTGCTCATAGCCCACCAGCGGCAGCAGCGCGTCGATCTCCGCCTGTGCGGGGACGCGGGGACTGTCGGACGTGATGCCCCACAGCTCCACCAGCGGAGCGATGGTCACATCGAAGGCACCGCCTGTCTCCTCGCTGTGGCGCAGTGCCCACGACAGCAGCTGGGCACCGTCGTCGTCCCAGACGGCGCAGCCGTCCCGGTTCAGCTGATAGACCTCGCTGGCCGCCACCGTGCGGGAGAGGCTTGCCTCCAGCGCGTTGACGGTCTGGGAGATGCGGGTCAGCACGTCGGCGGCACCGTCGCCGATGGCGGTGATGGTCATATAGGTGTCCATGGCGAACAGGGACACCTCCTCCGGCTTGGCGTTTGAGCAGCCGGCCAGCGACGCGCACAGCAGTGCACTCAGCAGCAGAGATACCATGCGTTTTTTCACAGCTCCCGCCGCCCTTCCAGTGCCCGCATGAGCGTGGCGTCGTCGGCAAATTCCAGATGACCGCCCACGGGGATACCGTAGGCGAGGCGCGTGACCTTCACGCCGAAGGGCTTCAGCAGCCGGGCGATATACAGCGCGGTGGCCTCGCCCTCGGTGTCGGGGTTGGTCGCCATAATGACCTCGGTGATGCCGCCCTGCGCCACCCGGTCCAGCAGGGACTTGATGTGCAGGTCGTCGGGTCCCACGTGGTTCATGGGGGAGAGCACGCCGTGGAGCACGTGGTAGTGCCCCCGGTACTCCCGGCTGCGCTCAATGGCGATCACGTCGCGGGGGTCAGCCACCACGCAGATGGTGCTCTCGTCCCGCTTCTGGTCGGCGCAGATGGGGCACAGCCCCCCGGCGGTGAGGTTCTGGCACACCGGGCACAGCGTCACGCTGCGCTTGGCGTCGGTGATGGCGTCGGCGAACGCCTGCGCCTCCTCGGCGGGCAGACTCAGCACATGGAACGCCAGACGCTGGGCGGACTTATAGCCCACGCCCGGCAGACGGGCGAATTGCTCCACTAATTTTTCCAGCGGTGCGGGAAAATACTCCATAGACCCTTATCCTCTCAGCTCTTTGATCTTGGCGGGAATGTCCGCGCTCTTGTACACGGCACTGCCGGCCACCAGCACGTTGGCACCGGAGGCGATGCACAGCCTGCAGGTGCCGCTGTCCACGCCGCCGTCCACCTCCAGCTCGCAGGTGGGGTTCATGGCGTCGATGTAGCCCCGGATGGTCTGCACCTTGGGCATCATGTCCGCCATGAATTTCTGACCGCCGAAGCCCGGCTCCACGGTCATGACCAGGATCAGCTCCACCTCGTTGATAAAGGGCAGCACACTGGCGGCGGGGGTCTTGGGCTTCACCACCACGCCCGCCTTCTTGCCCTTGGCGTGGATCCGCCGGAGGGCTTCGTGGAGGTTCTCCTCCGTGTCCGCCTCCACATGGCAGGTGACGATGTCCGCGCCCGCGTCGCAGAACTGCTCCACATAGCGGACGGGACGGTCGATCATCAGATGTACGTCCAGAGGCAGGGCGGTGGTGGGACGGATGGACTTCACAACGGGGATGCCGATGGAAATATTGGGTACGAACAGACCGTCCATCACGTCCACGTGGACGTAATCGGCGGTGGCGATCTTCTCGATGTCCCGCGCCAGATAGGCGAAATCGGCGGATAGGATGGAGGGGGCGATCTTGATCATGGGGAGACTTCCTTTCGTGCCGCGCCTGACCACGGGCGGCGGATAATATTTACGGTATGCGGTATATTCACAATATACGGTGCGGTGATGCCGTGACGCGCTGCGGTATAATTCACCGCTTTTCCGGCTGATCGGCTTCACCGGGCGAGAAAAACGGCGACGCCGTATAATAGCCGCTCTGCGGCTATTATAGCATACACGGGGGGCGGATTGCAAGGCGGGGAGGGCACAAGGTAAATTTGTATAATCTGTGAACTTTGGATAAAAGGGGTTTACCTTTGCTGACTTTTCCTGTACAATATCTTGTCAGTAACCCTGTGATTTGACAGCAGGAGGCAAAGGGACGGTCGTATGAACTTCTTCCAACGCATCGGAAACGCGCTGTCGCGCTTTATGTACGGACGCAACGGTGTAGACAGGCTGGGGCTGACCATGATCTGGGCGGCTCTGCTGCTGGATATTATCAATATGCTCCTGCGGGAAAAGCCGGTGGTGAGCGGCATCACCGGTCTTGTCTCCGGCGTGCTCCTCTTCACGGCACTGTTCCGGATGTTCTCCCGCAATCTGGAAAAACGCAGGGCGGAGAACACCCGGTTCATGGAGAAGGTCTGGTGGCCGGTCAGCCGCCGTATGGCGGGGGGGCGGGCGGAGGGCCCGGGCCAGGGGGACGGAGGAAGGCGCGACAAGGTTGGGGGGCCCGTGCCGCCGCCGTATGGCGGGCGCACGGCAGCAGCGCATGGACAAGGAGCACAGGTACTTCACCTGCCACCGGTGCGGCGCGGTGTGCCGCGTACCGCGGGGGAAGGGGCGCATCGTTATCACCTGTCCCCGCTGCGGCGGCGAGATACACGGAAAAAGCTGAAAAAAGAACCCTCCGGCGCAGCCGGAGGGTTTTTCCATATTCTCACAGCACCTTGCTGAGAAAGTCCTGCAGCCGGGGATCCTTGGGGTGGTCGAACAGGTCGGAGGGGGTGCCTTCCTCCAGGATCCTGCCGTCCGCCATGAACACCACCCGGTCGGCCACCTCACGGGCGAAGCCCATCTCATGGGTGACGACCGCCATGGTCATGCCGTCCTTCGCCAGATCCCGCATGAGATCCAGCACCTCGCCCACCATTTCCGGGTCGAGGGCGGAGGTGGGCTCGTCAAAGAGCATTACCTCCGGGTCCATCGCCAGCGCGCGGACGATGGCGATACGCTGCTTCTGTCCGCCGGAGAGCATATTGGGGAACTCGTCCGCCTTGTCCGCCAGACCGATACGCTCCAGCAGCACCCGCGCCTGCGCCTCCGCCTCGGCGGAGGATTTTTTCTTCAGCGTCACCGGTGCCAGCGTGATGTTTTGCAGCACCGTCTTGTGGGGGAACAGGTTGAAATGCTGGAACACCATGCCCATCTTCTGCCGGTGCTTGTCGATGTTCACCGACTTGTCCGCCAGATCCACGCCGTCGAAGAAGATGGCACCGGAGGTAGGCTCCTCCAGCAGATTCAGACTGCGGAGCAGGGTGGACTTGCCGGAGCCGGAGGGTCCGATGATCGCCACCACCTCGCCGCGATGGATGCGGAGGTTGCAGTCATTCAGAGCGTGGACGGCACCGTGGTTGTACTCCTTGACCAGATGCTCCACGGAGATGAGGACGTTACTGCTTGTCGCCACGGCGCATTCTCCTTTCTATGGCCTCGATGCCCTTGGAGGCGGGATAGTTGATGCAGAAATAGACCAGCGCAGCCAGAGTATAGGGTGCCAGCGAGATACCGGTGGAGCCGGCGATGGTCTTGGCGGCGAACATGATCTCCGCCATGCCCAGCGTGGAGCAGATGGAGGACTCCTTCACCATGGTGACCACCTCGTTTGCCAGCGCGGGGAGGACGTTCTTGATGGCTTGGGGCAGCACCACCAGACGCATGGACTGCCAGCCGGACAGACCCAGTGACCGGGCGGCCTCCGTCTGTCCCTTGTCCACCGCCAGAATACCGGCGCGGAAGATCTCCGCCACGTATGCCGAGCTGTTCAACGCCAGTGCCACCACGCCGGGGATGAACCGGCTGATGTCCACGAAGCCGAACAGGGAGACGCGGGGCAGGGGGATGGCGTAAAAAAGCCCGAAATAGATGATGGACAGCTGCACCAGCATGGGGGTGGAGCGGAACACGGCGATATACGCGCCGGCGAACCAGCGCACGGGCTTGATCCTACTCAGCCGCATCATGGCCAGCAGCAGGGCGGGGATCACCGCCAGCAGCACGGAAACCACCGCCAGCAGCAGCGTGTACTCAATGCCACGGACGAAGGCAAGACCATACTTGGGCAGGAAGGAGAAATTAAAGAAGTCGGAGGGGCGCATATCGGTGAACAGGCTGCTCCACCACATACGAGATCAGTCCTTTCTGTGAATGAGTGCGCGAAAGTGCAAAGTCGCAGACGGCTTTGCACTCGCGCTTATGTGTTGAGGGGGTAAATCAGTCGGCGGTAACTGCCACAGCCACGCCAGACAGCTTGTCAGCATCGGCGATGAAGGCTTCGATCTTGTTCTCGGCAGTCAGCTTCGCGATAGCGGCGTTGATGTCGGGCAGCAGACCCTTGGGGTCGCCCTTGGCAACGGCGATGCAGTAGGGGGCGACTGCGCCCAGCTCGGAGGAGGCGGCAGCAACGACCAGCTCCGGGTTGGCGGCGGCATACTCAGCGGCCACGCCGCCGTCCACCAGAATGGCGTCCACCTTATCATACACCAGCTCGTTCACCAGATCAAGCACAGAGGCGAGAGCCACAGGGGTGGCACCCTCGATACCGTTGACGACCTCCAGCTTGGTGGTGGCGGTCTGTGCGCCCACGGACTTACCGTTCAGATCCGCCAGAGTCTTGTACTGGTCGGCGTTGGCAGCCTTCACCAGAAGGGCGGGGGGCACATCGGTGTAGTAGGGATCGGAGAAATCAGCGTTTTCCAGACGGTCGGGAGTCGCCTCCATGGCGGCAAGCACCATGTCGAAATCACCCTTGTCCAGAGAGGTCAGCAGGTTGTCGAAGCTCATGTTCTCCACCTGCAGCGTCAGCCCCATCTCGTCGGCGACGTACTGTGCCACGGAGACGTCGATACCGCCGTAGACCATCTCGCCGCTCTCGTCGGGATACATGAACTCAAAGGGGGCGTAGTCGGCGGAGGTGCCCACCACCAACGTGGTCTTGGTACCGCTGTTATCGTCGGTCTTGTTGTCGTCCGCCTTCTGACCGCAGGCCACCAGGCTCAGAGCCATCACCAGTGCCAGCAGCATTGCTGTAAGCTTTTTCATGTTCGTACTTCCTTTCAAATCGTTTATGGTTCTATACCGGGATCCGGAATATAGACTTTGTTTTCGGAGGACTTCCTCCTGACAGTGGCTACTATACACCATGGCTGCATAAATGTCAACAGTATTTTGCATAAAAATCCGGACGAAATGTGAATTTGTACAAGTACAACAGGAAAAAGCCGTGACAGCAAGGAGGTATATTGTATAATTTACCGTATCCGCCGCCGCATAAATGAATAAATATACAACTATTCCGAATATTCCGCCCCAAACGCAGAAACACCAGCCGAAGGGCTGGCGTTTCTGAATCAAAGAAAGGGGTATCCATGAAGAAGCTGCGAAATTAAAGCTCCAAGAGCCGTGCGGCGAAAAGGTACGTCCGGGCGTAGTAGCTCTCGTACAGGGAGCTGATGATAACACCGCTAGAGGTACTGGCGTGGATAAACTGTCCGCCGCCCAGATAAATGCCTACATGACCGATGCCGCTGCCGCCGGTGGCGAAGAACACCAGATCGCCGGGAGCGCGCTCCGCGGAGGTGACGCCGCGGCACATACGGTACTGGCTGGTGGCACCGTGGGGGATCCCGATGCCGAAGGCACCGAACACCTTCATGGTGAAGCCGGAGCAGTCGAACCCGCCGGGAGCCGCCCCGCCGTACACATAGGGCGTGCCCAGATACTGCTGGGCGATGGACACCACGTCGCTGCCGGAGGCAGAGGCGGCGGGCGTCTCCGCCGGCGTTTCCACCGGCGTCTCGGCAGGCGTTTCCGCAGGTGTCTCGGCGGGGGAGCAGATCAGCACATACTGGGACGCCACGTACCCGCTGACGCCGTTATAGGTGACGGCGAACCAGCCGCCCGGCTCAATGCCGGTGACGGCGATGACCGTGCCGTTGGACACGGTGGCAAGGGAGCTGCTGCCGCTCTTGGCGG
>OGOZ01001204.1_pt1 | contig 15008 bp, 12 predicted proteins | sample 1552801 | NCBI WGS metagenome assembly OGOZ01 (sample SAMEA2580196, study PRJEB22360) | human gut metagenome | biome: human gut; feature: human-associated habitat; material: faeces | place: Denmark | collected 2008/2010
CGAGATGTTGACTGAGGAAGCTTATTTTTCCGTTCAAGAAACCTTGACCAGTCCAACCCGGACTTTTATTTCACGGTCCAAATTTGGGGGTGCAGTTCACAGGCGACTGGGGTATAGATGGTCTCAACTGGTATTTCATGCAATCTGATAAGATTACGATTTGATGGTTTTACTACGGAGGGAATTGATATTCGCTTGATCCGTTAAACGGTGCCATGATTACGGGCTGGCTTTGGGATGGTACAAACTGTTATTGCGCAAATATCAACGGGAAGATGCAAACCGGATGGCGGAACGTTAAGGGCACTTGGCATTACTTTGATAGTGCCTGTGCTATGGGCATAGTGTGACGGCTTATCTACGACTTCTGATATTATCTCGATGGCTCGGAAGCAATGGTTGCGGGCTGGCGATTAATTGACGATGCTTGGTATTACTTTGCACTCAGCGGTGCAATGACTTACAATCAATGAATTGGCGACGATTACCCAAAGTCTGATGGCTTCATGGCTACGAATGCCTGGATTGAATCTTGGTGGGTTGGCATTGAGGTAAGTGGGTTTTGAACTTTTCTGAGGAAACGGTGACCTAACCATCCCTTTTTGAGTTTCATTATTTAATACGTTGCTTTTTTCATGCGGAAGCCGCTGGTCCATTTGTTCAGTGGCATCTCCTTATAATTCAACTCGATGTGCGGTAAAAACAGCTCTGCTTACGAGCTTCACTTGATAGAGGATTTGCGAGGTATCGATGGACAAGCCGGAGGAATTAAGCGCGGGTAAGAATATGGCGTGGAGTACTTTTGGCTCTGTTGTTGACCTTGCGTGCCAATGGTTGATTTCAGTCGCAATTGTTCGCATAACAAGCTCTTTTTCTGATGCAGGTATCTATGCCTTAGCTACCTCTATCTATGGCATTGTTCACCCCATTGCTCAATTTAAGATGTATACATACCATCTTTCGGATGTCGATGGGGAATACAGTTTTGGAGAGTATCTAGGCTTTAATGCCTTTACGTGTTTTGCTGCTTTGTTTTGCTGTGTTCTGTATTCCGTGATCACGGGGTCGTTTTCTTCGCTGGCTGCGATCGTCTTGTATTCTTTGTATCGTTTGTCAAAAGTGACTATCGACGTATTTCATGCGGAGAATCAACGTAACGGGAGAATGGATTACATTGGCATCTCACTTGCTCTCCAAGGAGTTCTCAGCTTAATCTCATTTTCATTTGCGTATTTCTTCTCTCAATCGCTTTCCTTTGGATTGGGGTCAATGGTCCTGATGGTGGTATGTGTGGGATTTTTTTATGACCGCCCTCACACAGCAGCTTTTGTTCATATTCAGATGGGCATTAAACGAGACAAAGCAATTTGCTTGGCAAGAAAATGCTTGCCGGTCGTACTCGGTGGCATCGCCTGCTCACTTGCTCCTGCAATTCCGAAGCAGGTCCTTCAATCTGTATCGGGTGATGCCGCTCTTGGGATTTATGCTTCGGTCGCTGCCCCTGTGGCTATCATTCAGATGGGTGCAAACTACATCTATTACCCTCTATTAGGTTATTTTGCAAAGTACCACCAAAGCGGAGATTTGGTTAAATTTAGGAAGCTTCTTGTTCTGGTGACGTTTGCCATTGCTGCTTGTGGAGTCGTATGTGTATTCGCTCTCAATATTATTGGAGTTGATGTTCTTGTCTTAGTATTTGGATCGAAGATACAAGAGTATGGTTACCTCCTAACTCCAGTGATTGTTGCTTCTCTGATTACAGCATATATGTGGTTTCTGACTGATTTGCTCGTCAGCGTTAGGGGACTAAATCTTACCGTTGTTGGCAACGCAATCAGCTTGATCGCTACAATTTTAATATCCTATCCATTCATTTCAAGTTTTGGGATGAATGGCGTAAGTTATGTATTGATACTTTCGTATTTAATTTCGACTATTTTTATGCTCATGGGTCTTCTGAAGAATGTGTTTTAGCTATTGAGTGTGGAGTGTTAGGGGATGGATACGTTGAGTCGACAATTGTCACAGGATGAAATTAAAGATGGTGAGGTTTCTATCCTTCGCGCTTTTCACGAGTTCTGTGAGAACAATCATCTAGTTTATTCGCTTGCGTACGGCACTTTGATCGGGGCGGTTCGTCATAAGGGCTTTATCCCTTGGGATGATGACATTGATGTTGTTATGCCTAGGCCAGACTATGACCGTTTTATTCGACTTGCTGTTTCAGGCGTCTTTCCAAAAGGCTGTCGAGTTCAGGCGACGGAAGTCGATGGTTTTATACAATCTTTTGCAAAGGTAATAGATCCGACCATTTCGGTTAAAAGCGGCCGCAATCGCAGCGAGACAGAAGAGTGGCTCTGGATTGATGTGTTTCCTGTTGATGGTCTTCCAGAACAGAAGAAAGAGCGGTCCAGCCTATTTTTTAAAGCAAAAGTCTACGGGGCTCTAAGCGTTGCTGATCAGCTCGACCCTTCGTATAAAAGTACATTTGCAATGCAATTGGTAGCAAGCGTATTCGGTCCCATAGCGCGTCATTCAAGTTTAGGTAGTTGGGCGGCAACGAAATTAAAGAAGTTGTCTATTTCCTATCCGTTTGACATGACTGAAAAGGCTGGTGTGATCGGATGGGGCTTTGGCCAAAGCGAGGTATTTCCCACCAGCTGGTTTACTGACAGAATACTACTTCCTTTTGAGGGGCATCGCTTCTACTGTCCTCGACATTATGACGCTATGTTGTCTTCGCAGTATGGCGACTACATGACTCTTCCTCCTGAGGATAAGCGTGTCACGCATGTGCTTACGGCGTTCACGGAGTAAGCTACATGCAATTAATAATTTTGTATTGGTATCTTCTATCTCGTTAAGTCAACTTCTGAGGTCGCTACATGTATCTATTTGATAATTATTATACTATTTCAGAAATTATGCATATGGTGTACTCAACTATTATTACTAGGCTGTTCTATTCACGCGCTTTGCTTATCAGAAGGCCGTTTTATCTTCGAGGAAAGCCACGTGTTTCCTTTGGCTCGGGCTTTACCACAGGCTATGGTTGCAGAATTGAGGCCTTTGGTAATGGAAAACTAGACAAACATGTTCGAATTCGAATTGGCGAGAATTGTCATTTGGGGGATCAAGTTCATATTGCTGCTGCGAATAGCGTTTCGATAGGGGAGAATTGCCTCTTTGCTTCTAAGGTATTTATTAGCGATTTGTCTCATGGATCGCTTTCCCCTTTAAATCCCTCGGCGCCAGATTCGGATCCAAATAGTCGACCGTTGGTTTCAAAACCGGTTGTCATTGGCGATAATGTGTGGCTTGGAGAGAACGTTTGCGTTCTTTCGGGAGTTACAATCGGAAATGGGAGCATAGTTGGTGCTAATGCTGTTGTAACGCATGACATACCCGACGGTTGTGTCGCCGCCGGTGTTCCTGCTTCAGTTATCAAGCGATACGATGTAGAAACTAGACAATGGCTGAGATTGTAGGATTGTTTTTGGCTTCACGCATTACTTCCAGTCGCTCTTGAATTAGGAAAAGTATGACTAACTTTGATGTTAGCGTTGTTCTTACGACGTATAATCAAGACCTTAATGATATCTTAATGTCTTGTGCCTCTGTAATGTTACAACGAGGTGTATTCTGCGAACTTATCGTTGCTGACGATGCTTCTAATGAAAACAAGTTTCAAGATATCGAGTCTTTTCTTAAGCGGAATTTCCCGGGCGCGTCAGTTAGATTTGTGTCACATAGTGAAAACGTCAAGACAGTAAAAAACCTTCTAGACGGTATTTCAAACGCTCAGGGACGTTATACAAAGGAGCTCGGTGCCGGAGACTTGCTATATGATTATTCAACCCTCAGTTCGCTAATTGCTTGTGCCAAAGATAACTCTTCAAATGCCGTTTTTGGAAAAATTAACTGTTTTATGGATTCCGATAGAGGCTATCTCACCTCATGCTTTAACGCCCCGAGAAATGCATGTTTTTATTCGCAGGATGTTCCCTGCGTTAAGCAAGCAATGGTTTCAGTCATAAATGCTGACTGGATTCCAGGGTCAGCTCAGTTTTACCGAACGGATTTATATGAGAAGCTCCTTTTTACCTTATCGAATGATTATAAAGTAAAATATTGCGAAGATTTTGCAGGAGTTCTTTCGCTAATTGATCGGCCGTTTAGCTTCCTAAATCATCCTATTTTGTGGTACAAGTTGGGCGATGGAATTTCAACCAATGGATCCAAAGCGTCAAGAAAGCGCATGTATCTTGACCACAGCAATTTTTATTCCGGGTTGCGCCAAAGCAAGCTCTCAAACGAACCTGGCTTTATAAAGGCCGGGCTTGGCTTCAAAATAAGAAAGTTTGCGGCACTTCATACTCCGATGGCCGCGATACTCCAAAAAATGGTAGCCAATTCTTACCAGAGTGAATCTAACGAATCGGTTCAGCTGACTGAATTGTTTAAAGAGTCTGCTGAAATGGTTAATCATTTTGTACTAAAACTGAAGTGATTTTTGCTTTTCAATTACATTCGATAAGCGTAAGGGGTACGGTAGGTTTTCTACTGTACCCCTTAAACTATATGTTAGGCGTTGCTATCTTCGCTTTTCGAGTAGAGCCTGCTTAAGATTCTTGCGAAAGGCTTGGGCCAGAATTTACAAAACATGTCATAGTCTTCCTGCGTTCTTGTATTGTCTTTAATGAGGGCGGATGTTTCTGAGCCCCGGTGGATTCGATGGCTCATGAGCGGCGTTGAACAATACATAAAGTCACCAGGAATCTTTGATATTTCCTCGAGCATTTGCCAGTCGAGTGATCCCTTGTAGTCTTCTTTGAAGAGTGGAGTAGGGAGATTTGGAGTTACGTAGGTAATTGCTGGGCAAGCAATAGGATCTCCGATGGAAAGAATTGCTCTCCTCGTTCGAACGGAACTCGAATGCTTGCCATCTTGAATGAGAGATAACATTAGTTTCTTGATTTTAAGAAGTCTATTGTTCGTGACTTCTTCGTTATTGCGAAGCTCTGTGTAGCTGCTGAAGAAGACGAGTGGATTATCAGCCGCATTAATGTATTCGAGCATCCTTTCGGTATACATAGGCTTATAAACATCGTCCTGGTGGGCAATTGTCACCAAGGGCGTCTTCGCACAATTCAGTGCGAAGTTCCAATCGCGCGCGATTCCACTTTTATGCTTCCCTACGTATAGAGGCACATCGAAGCAACTGCACGTATCCTTTATTAACTCGTTTGGTGTTGAGGTAGCGACAATTACGTTGCTTTCGATTGTCTGATTTTTAAGGGAAGCCAAACATGCGGCTAAGTATCGACTATCTTTATAAGCACAAACGACATAGGTGTGATCTGACGCAGTAAGGAGAGCAGACATAAAGCCTCACTTTGGTAATTGCTGGTAAATCTTCTTCAGTATTCTACGTGTTCTCTATGAGACACTTAAGCTCTACAAATAAGGTAAGTAGCAGAAACTAAGATGCGCCGACATCGGATGACAATGATAGAGCCTCATTAACTTTACGAATTTATGATATCACGATTTGTTCCAATGCAGGTGACGCATGATTTCTTTCGCAAATTGACGACCGCGCAACAGAACATTGTGGGACTGCGGACGAAAAGTTGGACCGGCGACGCCATGCCGGCCTGGAGAGGGTAAGATTTCTTGGACACCGAGTTAAGGGCGAGAGGTGTTCCATATGACCCGGAGGAGGAGGCGTTACGACAAGCAGTTCAAGATAGCGGCGGCGCGGGTGGTCCTCGGCGGGGAGATGAGGGCCGTCGACCTCGCGGGGGAGCTCGGAATCAAGGGCTCGACGCTCAGGCGGTGGGCGCAGGGGTACGAGGAGATGGGCGGCGACGCCTTCCCCGGAGACGGCAGCCCAAAGGTCAACGAGGATTACGAGATCGTGAAGCTCCGCAAAAGGGTCGAGGAGCTCGAGCGCGAGAACGAGCTGCTAAGAAATCTCCGGGCCTTCTTGAGCCAAGACCATGCGTGAGGTGCGAGTCCCTCAAAGAGCATAGGGGCGAGCTCGGCCCCATCAGGAAGGTATGCGGGATCTTGCGCGTGCCCAAATCCGAATACCATGGCTACGTGAAGAGGGGGAAATCCGACGCACAGATCGGGCGGGAGGCCCTGGAGGGCTTCGTCGCCGAGAGGCTCGGTCTTCACAAGGGTCGCCACGGGTACCGCCGGATCAACCGCGAGCCCAGGCGCGACGGCGCCGTCGTCAGCGAGAAACGGGTGCTCGCCGTCATGCGCAAGCTGGGGCTGCAGGCGAAGGGGGCGAGCAGGAGGCACGAACGCGCGAAGGCGGTCGAGATGGGCGGCCCGCGCGTGGACCTCGTGGGCAGGGCGTTCGACGCCGAGGCCCGCAACAAGCCATGGGCGGGCGGCATCACCTGCATCGGAGCGGGCGAAGGGCGGCTCTGCCTCGCAACCGTGATCGACGCGTTCCATGGGAAGGTCGCGGGCTGGTCGATGTCCGGGCGCATGGCCGAGAAGCTGGTCACGGATGCGCCCGGGCAGGCGGTCGGAAGGGAGGGCCCGCCCGACGACCTCAGCCTCGCCTTCCACGATGACCAGGGCTCCCAGTACACTTCCCGGGCGTTCCGGCGCTGCCTCGAGCCCCATGGAATCGCCCAATCCATGTCGCGGCCGGGCAACCCATGGGACAACGCGCTCGCGGAATCCCTCTTCAAGACGCTCAGGCGCGAGCTGATGAACGGCAAGGGCCACAAGACGAGGGAGGAGGCGAAACAGGACGTGTTCAAATACATCGAGCTCTACTGCAACAGGCAGGGGATGCGCTCATCGATCGGCTATAGCGCCCCGTGCGACCTAGAGCGAGATGTTGACTGAGGAAGCTTATTTTTCCGTTCAAGAAACCTTGACCAGTCCATTGGTGTCGTTGGAATCTGGTCCAAATAAACCACCGCAGTCCCGATGGGGTCAAATTAGCCCGACGCTAACACTGATGATCGGAGCGTTTTTTGGCTGAGCTTTTGAGTGAAGTTGGATATCGGCACCAATTCTGTTATTTCGGCTTATCTTGTTCGCTGTGACTGTGATACTAGGATTGCGTGCAGACGCCTGCGTATTTGCCCGCTTCAGAGCTGCTGAATACAACGGGGCGGATCGGCGATATCGTGAGCGGGGGCAGGCAGGGCTGTTAAATCCTTCTAATGTGGCCCGCTTAAACGGGCCACATTAGTTAGTACCAAGAAGGCTTACTACTCAGGAGGTTGGTAAACGGTGGTTGAGCAAATTGTTTGGTCAAATGCGCTGCCTTTGGACATGTCGAGTTTCACTCTCCATACCTTTCTGAGGATATCGTGCGACGTCATTCCCGGTTGTTAAAGCCGTTTCCAGCTTAGACGGACAGCATCGTCTCTACTATGCAGCTGCTAATTTGCGAACGGATCAATGCACCATGGTTTGCTATGGTTGTTCGTGAAATGATTGACGTAAAAAGGAAACACATATGGGCACTGTTAAATCAAATAGCTATGAACAGCGCGGTTCTTTGTATGATGACGGCAAGAAGCTATTCTTCTGTTTATGTTTTTCGGTATGGGCAATAACGGCGGTTTGCCTTGCGTACTATGGATTCGTTTCGCTGTGTGCGAAGGCAATTGGGCGTTTGGAGCTAGCTCTATGGATGCTACCCCTGTTCTGTTATATCTGCTGTGCCGCATATTTCTCAGTGAAGATGAAGCACTCACATTTAGATTTGTTCTGTCTAATCGCTGTTCCCACGGTTACGGCTTTTGGGCTTCTGATGCTTCCGGGTTTTGTCCCTGATGAGCAAGGACACATTATTCAGGCGGCGGGTTTGTTTTCCAGGTCTGCGAATGGCTTTTATGTTCCAGGGGAACTTGCTAGCCCCGTCGATTACTCCGAGGTTTATCAAGCTATTGTTCTGCCCCCTTCATGGGCTGAGACAACGCTTACATATACGTACTATGGTTCTTATTCAGATTTACTATATTTTGTTCCGGGCGTTGTTCTCAAGGTTTCAAAGCTTATGAACCTCAATGTCTATGTTGCTCTTCTTGCCAGCAGAGTTGCCAACGGACTCGTATATGTTGCAATTTCAGCGTTGCTGCTAAATTTCCTAACGAAATTCAGAACCGTGTTGTTTGTTTTTCTGCTAAACCCAATGCTTTTGCAACAGGAGGCTTCCTGCTCCGCCGATGCGCTTTCTAATATTGTTGCGATTGCTTACGTTGCTGTCGTCCTAGAATTAGTCGGTAAAAGTGGATACACGAAAAAGGATGTGCTAGCAGTGACGGCGTTGTCCCTGGGCCTATTGATGGCGAAGGGCATGTTTGCCCCCCTGCTACTTTTTAACCTGCTTTTCCTTACTCGTTGTATGTCGGATAAGCGCTGTCTGACTATTTACTCCATCGTGGGCCTCATGATTTGTGGTCTTGCTGTACTGGTGATCAGCAGCTATCAAGGATCGTTTATGTCGTACTCTTTTGAGCTGATGAGGCAGCCGCTGCACTGTTTGAAAGTACTAGCCAAGACCCTTTGGGAGCTCGGACCTTTTTATATAGAAACTTATGCTGGCGCTAGCTTGGGGCCGCTTACGATTTGGGTCTGGAAGCCTTGTTTCTGGCTGTATGCATGTCTACAGGTTGTCTGTCTTTTCTATCGCGACGAGTCAGATGGGATAAAGCTTAGGCGTCCTCAAGCGGCTTTGATTGTGATTGTTGTGATCGTAAACGCTTTCCTGATAATACTGACTCAGAGAGGATGGTCGCTAACGGTAGATATGCGCGAGGACATTATATGCGGCGCCCAAGGAAGATATTTTATTCCTCTTGTTCTCCCGCTGCTTGCTGTAGCTTCCAATAAGTATACGGGGAGAACCGGCGGCAATGTCCTTCTTGTGGCCACGTCTATTCTTGCTGCGGTCTTGCTAGTTGATTTTGTATGCATTGTCGGCTACTTCACGCTTTAATAGTTAGTCATAAAGATAACTGTAGCTAATTTTATTAGGAGGTCAGCTTGAGCCGCATTAATGAATTAAAAACCAATGCCCTCTATACCTTGCGAGAAGAGGGGCCGGCATATCTTTCTGATAGAGTTAAGGTACACATTAAGTCGGCAATATCTAGACGTACAAAGAATGTAGATCCGCTGGATATTTGTACTGATGTGCTTTTCATTAATGGCTGTGCTTATAGCGTCCCGCATCCTATTCGCTACAGGGTTGATCATCAAATTGAGCAGCTTCATGCATCGGGCGTTTCTGCAAGAAAAGTTGATGAGTGGAATCTTACCAATGACTACGTGAGAACAGCTCATCTATTTGTTATATTCCGGTGTCCCTATAACGAGCGGGTTGGGGAGTTCATCAAACTTGCTAAATCGTTGAATAAGACTGTTCTATTCGATATAGACGATCTTGTGATTGATAGGAAGTATACGGATGCGATTCCGTATCTTGATTGCTTGAGTCCCGAGGATAGAGCTGGTTACGATGCTGGTGTCGATGCCATGCATAAAACCATGATGCTCTGTGACGGTGTCATCACATCCACTGAGGCGCTGGCGGATGAGCTTAGGAACTATAAGAGCACTGTGATTGTTAACAGAAACGTTGCCTCCGAAGAAATGGTTCGGCTGTCGCAACGTGCGATTGAGGAGAGGGATGTATTTCCCTTTATGCCTGAGGACGACGTTCCCAAGCGAGAGAGAACGCGCTGGAAGAATGCCTGTAGGAATCACAGGGTTAGTGACGACTCGTTGGTCCACATCGGCTACTTCAGTGGAAGTATTACTCACAATGATGATTTTAATCTCGTTCTTCCCTCGGTGACAAAGGTCATGGAGCTGCGCCCCAACGTACAGCTCCATGTAATAGGCGAGCTTACCCTTCCCGAGGAGCTGCAGCCCTTTGCTGATAGGGTTATTGCCTCGCCATTTATGCCCTGGAGGAGGCTTCCTAAACTAATTTCCGAGATGGATATTAATCTGGCGCCTCTGACTGACAGCGTATTTAATCGTGCTAAGTCTGAGAATAAATGGGTGGAAGCAGCCCTAGTCAAGGTCCCGACTGTTGCAAGCAATATTGGCGCCCTTTCAGATTCCATTGAGAACTGGGTAACTGGTGTTCTCTGCGACGGCACTAATGAATCCTGGACGAACGCCCTCATTAAGCTCATTGATAACAGGGCTCTTAGAAATGAGATTGGTGAGAAGGCTTACTCTGAGTGCATTGATAAAAAGACAACGATAGGATCTGGGGCGAGCCTTTCTTCGTTTTTGGCCGAACTAGAACCAAAAAGCATTGCATTTTGTCTCCCCTCGCTTGATATTAGCGGTGGAATACTTGTTGCGCTCAGGCACGCTTGCTTCCTGCAGAATAGAGGCTATGACGTCACTGTTGTCGATGGATTTGGAGACCAGAGATGGACCGAGTACTCCGGTTGTCGGTTCCCCGTCATCAATCGAATGGTGATGCCTACGCAGATTGATGGCTGCCTGATTGATATGAAATTTGACAAAATGGTTGCCACTTTCTGGGAAACGGTGTTGTTTGTTGACCGTTATAGGAAAGTAGAGCATAAATATTATCTTGTCCAAGGTAAAGAAACCGATTTCTATGAGCCAGGAACTCAGAGCAGAATCGATGCCTCTGCCACCTATGGTATTGACGGCTTGACGTTCTTAACGGTCTCTAAATGGTGTGAGAAATGGATGCGTGGGCAATATCGACTTGAGCCACGATTTGCTAGGAACGGATTGGATTTAAGCGCGTTCCACGAGCGAGATAGGGATTATAACGGTCGTATTCGAGTACTTGTCGAGGGCGATTCCTCCGCTGCGCATAAGAATGTGGACGAGAGCTTTAAAATCGTTGATATGCTTGATCGCGACAAATACGAGATTTGGTACCTGTCTTACAAGGGTGAGCCCAAGGATGACTACAGAGTCGACAGATTCTTCAAGTCCGTTCCGCATGAAGAAATATCAAAGATATATGAGCAGTGCCATATTCTTCTGAAGACGAGCGTTCTCGAGAGTTTTTCTTATCCCCCTCTTGAGATGATGGCGACGGGCGGACTTGCCGTTGTTCTCGCGAATCCTGGAAATGCCGAATACCTTGTTGATCGAAAGAACTGTTTGCTCTTTAATCGCGGTGAAGATGAAAAGGCTGCACAGTTGATTGAGGAGCTTGTCGAGAACCCGTCCTTGAGAGATGAGCTCAGGGTTGCTGGGCTCGAGACGGCTCGATCAAGGGACTGGCGTGTCCTCGAAGATGAAGCTGTTGCACTATATGAATAACATACCAGGTGATTTAGTTGAAGAACACCCCTTTACTTTCACTCATATGCGTTTATAACGACCGGGGTCAGTATGATGAGCTTGTAAGGTCGACAGGGAGGCTGCAAAAAGACATCGAGTTTGTTGGCCTAGATAATAGGTCTGGCAGTTGGAGCAGCGCGGCGTCCGCGTATCTGGAGGGGGCGTCGAGGGCTAGCTCGTCTGTGCTCGTCTTCTCCCATCAGGATATTAGGTTCGTCGGCGATTCGTTTTTGTTGGAGTTAGTGTCCGAGCTTACGAAAGACCCCATGCAGATTATTGGAGTAGCGGGTGCTATTCCTGTTGACGGAGGACACGGTAGGAAGATGCTCTCCGGTATGTACCAAGGCTCCAGGTTGATGCGCCATCACACAGCTTCTGGTAAAACTGCCGTCATGTCTCTTGACGAGTGCTTGTTTGCTCTTGGCTCCAAGGTGTTGGAGAAGGCTACGTTCGATGATAAGACGTGTGATTCATGGCACTTTTATGCAGTTGATCTATGCCTTCAGGCTAAGCTTGAATCTATCCCTTCATATGTGACTCCCGCAAATGTGCTCCATCTCAGTGGAGGAAATAGGGATGCTTCCTATTACCTTGCGCAAGAAAAGCTAAAGAACAAGTACAAAGAAGACTACGATTGCATCGCCACTACGTGCGGGTGGACATCGACAAGCTATATCGACCCGTACAGGCCTATTGTTGATGATGAAATCAAGGCGCTTGACTCAAATCATGTTGGGGGAGCGGTGTGCTTCTACCTGCCCATCCGTGAATCTATGAGTCTTTCGAATACTTGTTTTTTCCCAAGCGTCGAGTCCCTTTCGGTTGTTGATTCAATTGAAGGAACGAGAGAGGACGCGTCTTTTTTTGCCGCTCTAGATAAAATGAGCGCAGAGGACCGGCGACTTCTCGAATTTGTGACTGGTTTAAATAATTTCATAGCGTCGCAGAACTGGCTCTATAACGATTTGCTTGATTTGAAGAGCGATTTTGTTGAATCCACAAAAGCCGAACTGATGTCGTCGGCTCGCTTTAGAATCGGTCGCTTCCTTGCTCCTTGGTCGTATCCGAAGTATGGATCCCTGCTTGATGCGTCTGCGGAGAGCGCACCTGGGCCCCTTTCGTTTGTCGATGATGTAATCGACTATTCATCGATTCTATGTAATGGGACTGATGACATCATTTCAGCTCTAAGTTGCTACGCAAAGGCCTGCGATCATTCGTCTCTTGGGGCAGTTGGCCAAAAATGCTTGGATGTTCTTTCCATTTGGCAGGATGAAAAGGATGAATTAGACAGGCTCCGCAATAAAAAACTGGCACTTGAGGCTATCGACCGCGAAGCGGCAGACGTGAAGCGGGCCATTGAAGCAACGTTTGCATTTAGGCTGGGAAGCAGGCTCTCTAGACTCGTTGGGCGGTGAATCACGGTGAACAAAATCGCATGGGTTGTTCCGACACCAATTAAAGGTTCTGGGGGATTTAGGACCATTTTCTCAAAATGTGCTGCGTGCCAGGCGCGAGGCATATGCGTTGACGTTTATATCTATTGCATAGATGCGGAACCTCTTTTTACGGTCGGTGAAATGCGCGACTCGATCCGCAAATGGTTCGGCTTTGAACCCGATTATACCGGACTAGCTGTTGGCAAGCTGCCGGCGGCTTACGATGCGATAATTGCGACAGCTTGGAATACCGCTTCATATGTTGCAAGGCAGGAGTCGGCTCGCAAACTGTACTTTGTTCAGGATTACGAGCCATCCTTTTATCCGGTTAACGATTTTCAGATCCTTGCACGTGGTACCTATGACCTGGGTCTGGAAGTCGTTACTATGGGCCGTTGGCTTTATACGCAGATTCATAACCTTGGTGCTTCGATGGCAGGTTGGCTTGACTTTGGCGTTGATCCGGCTATCTACCACCCTCTGGGTATTCAGAGGGAAAAGGCAGTCTGCGCAATCTTTCAACCAGATAAGGACAGGAGACTATCGCGAACGCTGCTGGATGCCTGCGAGCTTCTGCTTGAGGCTGACGACGAGCTGAACATCTACCTCTACGGTTCGGTGCCATCTCAACTTTATCCAGTTCCTGTGAATCCTCGACTCAGGATGCTCGGTCTACTTAGTCGTGAGGAGTGCAATGACCTTTACAACAGGTGCGCTTGCGGAATCTCGCTGAGTGCGACCAATCCCTCACGGATTCCATTTGAGATGATGAGCTCAGGTCTTCATGTGATTGAGCTCGGGCTTGAAAACAACATGTTCGACTTTCCTGAAACGGCACCTATTACGTTTGTCAATCCATCTGCTCCGGGGATGGCGAGTGGCGTCCTGTCGGTACTTAAACGCTGCGATTGCGATTCGGGACTAAGACAACCTGTATTTGTCTCACAAAAGTGTGAAGATGAGCAGTTTGTTGATGTTTTGCTAAAGGAGAAGGCGTGCATGTCTGCAGGCGTGCCCATTCCGCAGCGGAATCAGTACGATACAATTGATGCGTCGCCTGTGATGCTCTGCCGATTTGACAGCCTCATGGATCGTCGCGAAAGGGAGGCTGTGGGTCGTAGGGAGCCTCTAGAGGGCAACGGTCTCGAAATCACCCTTATGCGTGATGTTCATCTCGAGAAAGGTGAGTCCCTCTGCTTTGCATTCTGGTGTAACGAGGACCAGAGTGATCTTACATGGGCCGCGTTTGGTGGGTCTTCTGCTGGATTGCGGGCTCACGTTAGGCTCAGCCCATCAGCAAACGGTCCTTATGTCGCGAATATCCACTTCTATGCGATCAATACTGAGGAGCGTTATCGCTTCTTGTTTGCAACTACGCAGGCCGTATCCTTCTCGGACGGCCCGGGTGGCGTTTCTTGCCGTACACTTGCATTTGGTGAGCTCAGTTGCCGTATGTCTGCAACCGATTTTCAGAGCTCTGAAGGTCCTGAAGTCGATGTCAAACGCGCGAGTGGCGGCCTGCTTGGACGCATCGGAACTAGGTTGTTTGGGCGAGTGCGCTAGCTGTTCTGTGCCAATAGGTTGTTTACACCCGGATAGTGACAAATAGGGAGACCTCCCGCATGCTGTGAGTTGTCTAGGCGCACAGCGAGGAGAGGCCTCCCATTCCCCAGCATCCTAACGCAAGGTTGACCCCGAGGGGAAGGGCGCTGCTCTGCGAGCGCGTGGGCGGCGGCATGCTCCGCGGTTTTTTCAGCGGAGGAGAGATAGGTGGCATAAAGTTTCATAGGCATTCCTAGTTAATGAAGTAGTCCAGGACGGTGCGGAGCGTTTCACTGGTGTTTTCCCGGGATACGGCATCCTGCACCATGACCGGATCGTCTGTGATAATGCCGTCTACCCGAAGATTGCAGAGGCTGCGGACTTCGGAGACGCTGTTGACAGTCCAGGCGTAGACCTCCTTGCCGGCCTGGTGGGCGGCGTTGACTACCTGGTTTGTGACGAACACTTTGTTCAGGCTGAATGCATCGGCATACGCTCGGTTTCTTCAATTGCCTCCTCTGCGGTGGCGTGAATGGTGTGGCCTTCCTGCCACAGGAACTCACGGGAGCGCAGGAACGGACGGGTAGTCTTTTCCCAGCGGAGGACGGAACACCACTGATTATAAAGCATGGGCAGGCCGCGCCACGAATGGACGACATGGCTCCCATGGGCGCGCAACAGGGCCTCTGTTCATCC
>OGOZ01001205.1_pt1 | contig 14993 bp, 10 predicted proteins | sample 1552801 | NCBI WGS metagenome assembly OGOZ01 (sample SAMEA2580196, study PRJEB22360) | human gut metagenome | biome: human gut; feature: human-associated habitat; material: faeces | place: Denmark | collected 2008/2010
TGCCGTTCAAAGCGACTTTTGACGAGTTCGTGAACGGGCTGTACTTTTACAGCGAAATGCTTTTTACCTATGAAAACGTATCATACGAAGTGTTTCTGAAAGGGAGCGAAGCGGTTGTGTTTTGCTCGGAAGATATGCAACAGGAGTATGGTTCAAGGGAGGAGTTTGAAGCAAAAGCGAACATCGACGGAGTACTGCTGAAAGACCTTTGGGCGGACGTGAGTTTCGCGGGATTTATGTACTGCGGATAACGAGTGCGTGTCGCTGGCAATATCCGTATCCCGACAAAAAACAATGTTTAACACTCAAAAAAAGACCGATAAAACGTCGGTCTTTTGTTTTTTCGGTTTTGAGAAATGTGATTAGTTTTCGTCGGTGAAAATCTTTTCCTGATTTTTGAAAGATGTTTTGAACGTAAGGAATGAGAACTCGTTTTTCATATTTTTGAAACTTTCGGGTTTTGCCTTAAACCAGATAAACCCGACGATCGATACCGCGATAACGGCGATGCCGATGCCCGACAGCGCGCCCAGAAAATCGATTGCGACGTCCTGCCAGGTTGCGTATCGTCCGCTTGTGAAAACGGGCAGTTGGAACATTTCCGAAATGCCTGCGACGACAAACGCCGAAAGCAAGGAAAGTGGGAGCGACACCCATCTCGGCTTAATAAGCAGGAAGAACGTGCCGAACAATCCGAATCCCAACACAAGGAAAAGCGAGAAATGCCCGAGCCCTTTTCGTATAAGCGTGTGGAAGGTGTCGAAGACGGACACGGTAATCGTCTTTTCGACGGTAAGGTCGGGGCGGCCGACGTACGTTGCGCGCACGGTAACTTTGCCCGATTTGTCGGACGTAAACACGCCGTTTTCGTCGATTGAGCCTTCGCCTTTGACGACTTCCCATTTCACGTTTTTCGTGACGTTGCCGCCCGTATAAGCGGTGAGATCGATTTTGCCGCCTTTGACGCATCTGTCGGGTGCGACGACGGTAAGCCCGTCCACGACGTCGGGCACGGTGACGTGCAGCGTTGCCGTTATTGTATTGTCATAAATTGAAAAGTACGTAATCGTGGCGGTGCCCGGTTTATATGCGTGCAGGTGCGTTGTGGAGGCGTTGACGACGTTTGTATCGGACGATTTGCTGATTATGTTTGACGGCGCGCCTTCGCTTTCGTTTATTGCCCGGAAGCCGAGTTGGCTTGTGATGACCAGGTGTTCGTCTTTTTTCATTGCAAGGCTGAACGAGCCGTCGTCGTTTTTTGTGACGCGTTGTTTATTACCAAAAGTGAATCCGGTGGCTTCCGGTTTCGAGCCTTCCACGATTCTGATTCTTTGAGAAACGGTTTTATCGCCCAGTTTTATTTCAAGAGTTAAATAATCACCGTCCGTTGTTTTTAACGGATAAAACCACTGCTTTGCGGAAAGGAAAAAGATTTTGTCGTTTTCGTTATGCTTTTTCCCGTCAATCAGAATTTCTGTTTCGATAGTAGAGACGCCGTAACCGTTGTATTCGTCGTCGGTGACGGCGGTCACCGAAAGGAAGTATTCTTCACAGGTTTCCAGCGTGATTATTCCGTCTTCGGGTATGTCATCGCCAGGATAGATTTTTGTCTTAATTTCCTTGATTTTGTCGGGGTTGACGCCTTCACTGTATATTTTGAAATCGTACAACGCGTTGTCGGGGTTGTCTTTCGACTTAATAACCACCCTGTGATAGCCCCATGCGAGAAGCGTGACTTTGCCGTTTTCTTCGACCGATATGTAATCTTCGGGCGCGTCAAAACCGCGCTCGAAGTAAAGTTTTGAGGTGTCGGCGTTTTCAGGAAGACACTTTACGCCAAGTTCCAGAACGTCGCCCGTATAATAATGATCGACGTCGGTCAGGACTTTGCCGTCACGCCTGACGCTTTTGACAACATAGCCCGTAACGGCGGAAACAGGGGGCGCGGGCTCGTCGGATTTCATTGCCGACTGAATGTTGTCGGACACCTTCACCGACTGAATCGCGCTTTTATCGCCGGGCGTCAACGCCTCGCCCCAGATAAAAAGGGTGAGCGCAATCGTACAAAAAAGGGCCGTTAGCGCAAGCGCGCGAAGCCCTTTGAAATATTTGCGTTGATTTGTAGTTTCCACAAAATACCCCCGTCCCGAAATTATTTATCGGATTTATTGTATGCCTTCACGGATTTGTCCAGCATCTCTTTGGTAATTTTCGAGTTGCAGTACGGACAAACGCCGACGTCGTTGATAAGCTCGAACTTTGCGTTGCAGAAAGGGCAGTGGACGAGGTTGAGCGTCCCCGCGCGTTCCGCCTCCATCATTTCGTAATCCTTGTCGCGCATTGTGGTTTTGTCGATGATTCTTTCGTTGTCGAGGACGAGATAACCGTCAAGATAACCTTTTTGCACCATCGTTTTGACGTCGTTTGCCACGACTTCGGGATTCCTGTTGTGGACTTCCGCAAGCATTTTCACGCTTTTGATGCCGTCGCCGACAATCTGCGCTTTGAGACGCGAGAAATATTTAAGCTGACCGAAATGAATCCATACCATCGGCGCGCCGTAAAAGCCCATGGCGATAAGGATAATGCCGACGATGCCCATCGCGCGGAAAGACTGACCTTTCGTAAAACCGATGACGGTCATCGCGATTCCCAAAGGGAAACCGACCGAAAGGAAAATCGCCCATAAAAGAGTCCTTCTTGTTTTTATATCGATTTTGTTCATACCTGCCTCTTAAATCGTGTCTTTGAGCCCCAAAAGATAGTCGGAAGATACGCTGAACACTTTCGCAACCGCGACGATGTAACTTGCCTTAGGCTCGTTTACGCCGTTTTCCCAGAACGAAATTGTGCTTTTCGTAACACCGATTTTTTTTGCGAGCTGGTCGCTCGTCATGCCTGCGTCGATGCGCAGATCCTTTAATCTTTCAGAAAAAGCCGATATATTCATATTATACACCTCGTATAGAATATTGTAAAGAATTCAAAACAAATATAAGCATCAATTTAGAATTCAAAACGATACTAAAAGGCGTTGAAACGAGAATGGAAAACGCTTAAAGCAGCGCGTAACGGTTGGCGTTTTTGAAAAAGTATGATAAAATTGACGATATGAAAGTTACGGATACTTATCTTGCCGAAATTACCGACTTCGGACTTGACGGCAAAGGGTTTTCAAAAATCGAAGATATTGCGGTGTTTACGCCGTACACGGCGGCGGGCGATCTTGCGAAAATCAAAATCAGAAAGGTTTACAAAGGAGTTGCCGAGGCGGACGCCGTGAAAATCGTGCGCCCCGCAAATTGCCGCGTCGTTCCGCCGTGCAAAACGTACGGGGAGTGCGGCGGTTGCGTGTTGCAGCACGTCGATTTTCCGACCGAAAACGAACTGAAACGAAAACTCCTTCAAACCACGCTGAACAAGGCGGGGATAAACGTGACCGTGTCGGACACGGTTTTTGACAAGGAGTACGAATACCGCAACAAATTGCAAATGCCTTTCACCGTCGACGGCGGCGAAATCACGCTCGGCTTTTTCAGGCGGAACACGCATGACGTCGTCGCGCTGTCCGGGTGCATGCTGCACGGCGATTTCGCGACGAAAATAATAAACGCCGTGAAAATTTGGGCAAACGACGAAAAAAGGAAACAAAAACTTTCCGTTTACGACGAGACGACGGGCAAAGGGTTGCTTCGGCACTTTGTCGCAAGGTACGTCGACGGGCTACTGTTCGCGACGGTTGTGATAAACGGAAAAGAACTGCCGTACGGGCGCGAACTTTTTGAAATTTTATCGAAAGATTTTGAATGCGTTTTGTATTCGTCCGTCAACGAAAAACGCACGAACGTCATTATGGGCGACGACGTGAAAAAACTATATGGCGCGGAAAGAGACGTCGATATCGACGGCGTAAAAACCACACTTGCGCCAAAGTCGTTTTTGCAGGTCAACGACGGGGTCAGACAAAAACTTTACGACGGGGTAAACGCCGCGGTGAAAAACGCTGACGTAATCATCGACGTTTATTCGGGCGTGGGAATCCTTACGTCGATGCTTGCAAAAGCCAACGAAAACGCAAAAGTTTACGGCGTGGAAATCGTGAAAGAAGCGGTTGAAAACGCAAACGATTTGATGAAGAAAAACGGACTGTCGGGGCGCGTCGAAAACATTTGCGGCGACGCAACGAAAGTGCTGCCAAAACTCGTAAACGATATTTTAAGCAATGAAAAATCGGGCATAAAGCCCGAAATATGCGTGGTTATCGATCCGCCAAGAAAGGGCGCGACCGAAGAAGTGCTGGACGCCGTGATAAGGTCGGGCGCCGAAAAGTTCGTGTACGTTTCCTGCAATCCGAAAACCTTGCAACGCGACGTCAGGTACGTTGGTGATACTTTTGAAGTCGCGTCGGTAACGCCTTACAACATGTTTCCGAAAACGGCGGAACTCGAAACTTTGTGCGTGATGAAACGCAAGTCTTTATGACATGTTTTTGAGATAAGGCAGGGCGAATCTGAAAAAGGTTTTGTACGCCTTGCATTTTTCAACGTCGCGCCTTTCGCGCTTGCAGCCGCCTTTGCAAAGCATATAATATTCGCACGATTTACAAGTCTCGTCCACGACGAGGCTTTCTTTTATGAAGTCGACGGCTTTGTTCGTGTGTTCGAGCGTGAAAAAGTCTTTGTCCGAAATATTGCCGAGAAGATATTCGTCGGTGCAATAAAAGTCGCAGGGATACACGCTGCCGTCCGATTCGATCACGAACTGGTGCGTGCAATGCCCGTTCATACCGCACTGTTCGGCGCGCTCGAAGTGAGCAAGTCGCACGAAGTTGTCAAACTGGCGTATCGACGTGTAATCGCCGTTTGCCATATCTTTCTGGTACAACGCGAACGCCGACAATAAAAACAGGGCGTAGCTTTTTTCGTCAAGGTAAAAATCGGGGTTTTCGACCTCTCCGGAAAGAGGTTTCAGACAGGGGATAAACTGCAACCGTTTGAAGCCTTGCGACGTGAAAAACGGATAAATCTTGCCGATTCTCATCGCGACGTCCTTTGTCAGAACGGTAAGGATATTGAAATTTACGTCGTGTTTTTGAAGAAGTTTTGCCGCCGCGACGACCTTTTGAAACGTGGGGTTGCCGTCCTTGTCCACGCGGTTTACGTTTGCGGTTTCGTCGCCGTCAAGGGAAAGCCCGACAAGGAAGTCGCCTGTTTTGAACATCTCGCACCATTCGTCGTCGATGAGTGTGCCGTTTGTCTGGATTCCCAAAAACACGGGCGAGTTTTTGATATTGGCGCGGGAGATGAGATTAAGCGTCGCCCTGAAAAACGCTTTCCCGGCAAGCAGCGGTTCGCCGCCCTGAAAGTTGAACCAGACGGGATTTCCGTCGGCATAGGCAAACGCTTTTTTGACGACGGTTTCCGCCGTTTGAAGGCTCATTGCGCCGTGCGACGGCGTTTCGCGGTTTTTCGCGACGTCGTTGTAAAAGCAGTATTTACACCGCATATTGCACGTTGACGACGCGGGCTTAATCATTATCGAAATCGGCGGCATTACTTAATCCCCCTGCGGTTTTCTTTCAACGATTTTCTGAAATCTTTAAGCGCTTCTAAAAGGGTGTCGGCGACGTCGGGATAGGTCATCGAGATATTGTAGCCTTCCGCCGGGTCTTTATCGAGATTAAAAAGGTAGTTTTTGTATTGCTGGTCGATGAACGCCGAGTTCTCGGTGCGTACTTTCTGATAATACTTGAAATCGTACGTTACGCCGCCGACTTCAACGGGCATCTGAACGGCCTGAACCGTGCCTTTTTTCATATAGAAAAGGGCGTCGTGCACTCGGGAATCCGGGGCGATCTCGCCGCTCCAAAGTGATTTCAGATTCACGCCGTCGATAATACGATCCGAGGGGAGAACGTCCACGCCCGCGTACGACAATATCGTCGGAAACAGGTCGGTGAGCATTGCGCTCGATTCGATTTTATATCCGCCGGCCGAGTTTGCTATCGTGCCGTTTCTTACGCCCTTCGGGTAACTCACGATCATCGGGACTTTCATACCGCCGTCGAAAGTGGTGTTTTTCCTTCCGCGGAGACTTCCCGTCACGCCTTCACGTCCCGGGCCGTTGTCGGACGTAAAGATGATCATCGTGTCGTCAAAGACGCCTTTGTTTTCAAGCATATCGAAAATCTCGCCAAGCGACTGGTCGAACTCCTCGATGCAGTCGATGTAGTTATCGTCGGTGGTGTCGCCTTTTTTGTTGCCGTGTCTATCGGAGAAAATGGGGTAATGAGGCCACGGCGTCGCGTAAAACGAGAAGAACTTTTTGTTGTTGTCAATGGATTTTTGAATGGTCGATATCAGTTCCTTGGTAAATTCATTCGTGGATTCGGACTGGTCAAGATTTTCGGCGTGAGTACGCACTTCTTCGGCCTTCCCTCCGACTTCGCGTACCCAGTTATAGGGCGTCATATCGTTGACGTAATAACTGCCGTAGAAGTAATCGAAACCCTGATTCGTGGGGAGATATTCGCCATAGTCGCCAAGGTTCCACTTTCCGATGCACGACGTGTCGTAGCCGACCGCTTTCAATGCTTCGGCAATGGTGATTTCGTCGCCCAAAATACCGTCCACGTTGTTTAAGAACTGATATGGGTTGATAAAATGGGTGATTGAGTACGGATCACTGTCGCAAGGCGTCGGGAAAATAACGTTGTCGATATAGCCGCGCGTGGCGTAACGCCCGGTAAGAAGACTGAACCTTGACGGGGTGCAGACGGGTGCGGATGCGTAAAAGTTTTCCATAAAAATTCCGCTTTCTGTCGCATACTTTCCGCCTTCTGCAAGGGAATCGATGTTGGGCGTTTTAATGGTGGCGTTTGCTTTACCGAGATAGCTGTACGCCGAAATGTCCGAGTACGCCATATCGTCCATAAGTATGATAAGGACGTTGGGCGCGTCGGCGTCGGCTTGTGTTTTCGACAGTTCTTTAAGGTATGCGTCGTGTCCCGCCTGCAAACTTTCGACGGTCGGACGGATTCTCAAAGACATATAAAAGACGTAGCACAAAGAAGTCGCCGTCATCGCAAGGGACAACGCCGCCGTCGCAAAGCGTTTCAGAGTGCCGTCGGGAAGTTTCTTGTCAAGCGCGTAAAGCATAAGTCCCGAGAAAAGCGGCAACGCGGACAAAATAAGATTGTACCACACGATTTTGCCGAACTCGTCCGCGCCCCAGAAAAGGAAATACACGAACAGTTCCAGGATCATATAAGCGTACGAGACGACGAAAAGCGGCTCAAACTTTTTGTTGAGCAGCGCGCGGATAAACACGATAAGCGCGGTAACCGCCGCAATCGCCGCCGCAAACGGGGCAAGAAAATTGTATCCCGTGCCGAGCAGCACGACGGTGTACGCGATTGAAAATAAAAACCATACAAGGGCAAAGCCCGAACGTTCTTTTGAATTTTTAAGCATAATTTAACCTCTTACCGTATGATTATAGCATAATGGGAATGTATTTTTCAAGCGATTACGAGGCGAAATCGTACGTTTGTCCAAAAACGTCGCTTTTATGTAATTTCTTGACACCATACGCCATATTTGATAAAATAGATATGTATTTTTTTAATACTTTATCTACAAAAGGAGCGTTTAATGCTTAAATTAAAACACATTACCAAGGATTACGTCACAAAACAGAACACGGTTCACGTTTTGAAAGGCATCACCTTGAACTTCCGCGAGTGCGAATTTGTCACGATTCTGGGACAAAGCGGCTGCGGCAAAACCACGTTACTGAACATTATCGGCGGTCTTGACAGATACACCGACGGCGACATCATTATCAACGGAAAGTCGACGAAGGACTTCGACGACAGAGATTGGGACAGATATCGCAATAAACAAATCGGCTTTGTTTTCCAAAGTTACAACCTTATCCCGCACCTTAGCGTGCTTTCCAACGTCGAGCTTGCCTTGACGCTTGCGGGGCGCAAAAAGGAAGAATGCGAGGCAATTGCTCTCGAAGCGTTAAAGAAAGTCGGGCTGGAAGATCAGGCGTATAAAAAACCCAACCAGTTGTCGGGCGGACAAATGCAAAGGGTTGCGATCGCAAGGGCGCTTGTCAACAATCCCGCGATAATTCTCGCGGACGAACCCACGGGCGCGCTTGACACGGAAAGCGGCAAAATGGTAATGAACCTGTTGAAGGAAGTTGCCAAAGACCGCCTTGTCATCATGGTGTCGCACAACGCCGATCTTGCGGCGGAATACAGCACGAGAACGGTCAGAATCGTCGACGGAAAAGTCGTTGACGACACCGATCCGCTTATCGATCCCGACGACGTCGAGGAAGAAGTCGTCCTTGACGAATCAGGCGAACCCCTGCCCAAAAAGAAAACAATCCGTCAGCGCATCAAAAAAACATATCAGCAGATAATACACGAAAGACGGGAAGAACGCAAGGTTTCCATGGGCAGCGCGATGACGATAAGCATATCCGCCAAAAACCTTTACAGCAAAAAATGGCGCACTTTTCTTACTTCGTTTGCGGGCAGTATCGGCATTATCGGTATTGCGCTTGTTCTGGCGTTGTCTTCGGGCGTGAATAAGTATATCCGTCATACCGAAGAAAGCGCGCTTTCTCTTTACCCACTTGAAATCAGCCAGAGCGGCGCCGATCTTATGGAGCTTGCCAACATGCTTATGTCAAAGAGCGAAGGGCAAAAGTATCCTTCGGGCGCAACGGTGGGCATAAACCCCGTCGCCGGGCTTCTTGTGAAAGATATCGGAAGCCTTTCGGAATTTTTGAATTCCAGCACACTGTTTTTCAACAACGACCTTAAAGAAATCAAAGCCTATCTTGACGATCCCGACATCGGGCTTAAAGACGCCGACGGCTACGTAAAATACGTTTATTCGTCAAATCTTAACGTTTACAGGCGTATCCCCGTCAGAGATTCCGTGAACGGCGGAACGTATTATACGACGGGACACAAAACGGACGGCGTGCTCGATAACGCGGCGGACGCCGACGGAAACATCGACTGGTCACAAGTCCCTTATACGAAAATCAATCCGTTTGCCGACTCTATGGAGCCGATGATGGAATCCATGGGCTTTACAAGCACGTTCAGAGATATGCTGGGCGAATTCAGCGGATATCTTGACGCGTTCAGCGTGTTTTCGGAACTTATTTCCAACCAAAAAATCCTTGAACAGCAATACGACGTCATCGCGGGCGCATGGCCCGAAGACGCAAAACAAGGACGTATCGAAGTCGGCAAAGACGGCAAAGAGTACAAAGTTTTCGACTGCGTGTTGAAAGTCGACGAATACAACAAGATTCAGGACTTCATGCTGTTTGCGGCAGGTCTTGTACACCCCAACGAAGTTGAGGATATGTTCGGCGGGACGAACAGCGGCAACGGCTATGGATTCTACGACAGATATTTCACGGAAGGGGAACTGCTTGACATCGAATATGCCGTTCTTTGCGACAGCGATTATTTCGACGCTGCGGACGGAAAAATTACGAAATCGTACCTTAAAAACGGAAAACGCATTGAAGACAGCGGCACGTTCGTTGACGGACACTGCGGCATAAAAATGAAAGTGTCGGGCATCGTACGTCCCAACAAAAACGCGTCTGCTTCGGCAATTCAGGGCGTTGTCGGATATCCCCACGCCGTTGTCGAGGCGCTTGTCGAGCGTTGCCAAAGCCTCGGTATCATCGGTTCGCAATTCACGAATTGTTATCAGGTCGTACCTTATGGCAGCGATTATAAGGTTGTGGGCGACAAAACGGTTGCAACAATCGACGAGGACGGCAACCTCGTTTACAGCGTGAACAGCGGGTTAATCGCTTTCGTAAGCGTGCTTGACACGATCGGGAAGGAAATCAAAGATGGCGAAGTAATCGATAAATCCAATTTGGTTGCGGTCGGTAAGTATGACGGAAAAGCCGAACTTGAAAGCAAGGTTCTTTCTTATATGAAAACCACTTTCGGATATGCCGAACTCGATAACCCCGACAGTATTCAGATTTACGCGGCGAATTTCGAAGGTAAAAAGAATATCTTAAAAGTCCTTGACGATTATCAATATTACGTCAGAGAAAGCAACGACGACGGCACGTACACATGGGTGAACACCAGCGAAAAGGACGAAAACCACTCCATCAAATACACCGACATGCTGCAAACGATTATGGGCTACGTCGAAAAAATGACCAACGCCATGATCACCGCGCTTATCGCGTTTTCGGCGGTGTCGCTTATCGTTTCTTCGATAATGATTTCAATCATCACTTATACGTCCGTCCTTGAAAGGCGCAAGGAAATCGGCATTCTGAGAAGTATCGGCGCAAGGAAACTCGACGTAAGCAACCTGTTCATTTCCGAAACTTCGATAATCGGTATGATTTCGGGCGCGCTGGGTATCGGCTTCGGCTATCTTTTGATTTACATCGCAAACGTGATCATTAAGAAAGTCATCGAAATTCCCAACCTGTTGCACCTTGACTGGTATTACGCCATTTCGCTTTTCGTGATAAGTTTCTTCTTGTCGATGATTGCGGGCATTATCCCCGCGGCGATTGCGGCAAACAAAGATCCCGTCGAGTGTCTGAGATCTGAATAATCAACCGCTTGAAAACTGTCGCGATATGCGGCAGTTTTTTATTGTCCAAAATGTCAAAAAACATTGACTTTAAATATATTTAGTTATATAGTGTAGTAATATTGTAGGATTACCATTTAAAGAGGCCGTTTTATGAACTATTACGAAATCTTATTGCCGCTTGCGCTCATACTGCTTTTGTCCAAGTTTATGTCGATACTGTTCAAAAAACTCGGGCTGCCGCAGGTTGTGGGAATGTTGCTTGCGGGCATACTTTTGGGGCTTATCAAGTTTATCCCGGGACAAACGATATTCAACGCCACCGCAATGGAAGGCATTTCTTTCCTTGCGAAAATCGGCGTAATTTTCATAATGTTTTCGGCGGGGATAGAAACCGACCTGAAACAATTCAAATCCACGGGGGCAGCGTCGGTTGTCATCACGTTTTTCGGCGTGGCGTTTCCTTTGCTGTTCGGATTTCTGGTCGCAAGCGCGTTCAACGGCGGATTTCACGTGTCGCGCTCACAGATTCTTTCCAACTTGTTTTACGGCACGATACTTGCGGCGACGTCGGTCAGCATTACCGTTGCCGCGCTTAAAGAGCTGGGAAAACTGCAAACGCGCGTCGGCACGTCGATTGTCAGCGCGGCGATTCTGGACGATATAATCGGCATTGTTTTGCTGTCGCTTATGATCAGCCTTGACAAAAGCGGGAACACCGCGGACGTCTGGGTTGTCGTCGCAAAACTTATCGCATTCTTTGCAATGGCGATACCGATGGGCTACGTCGCGTTGTTCATAATCCGCCGCATAGATTTAAGATATCCGCACACAAGACGTATCCCGATTCTTTGCGTCGTGGTGTGTTTCGTGTTCGCTTACTCCGCGGAAAAACTCTTTGGAATTGCTGACATTACGGGGGCTTACGTTGCGGGACTTATGCTTTCGGGCATTGCCGACAGGACGTACGTCGACCGCCGTATCGAAATCAGCAATTATATGATTTTCGCGCCCGCATTTTTTGCAAACATAGGGATAAACCTTAATTTTGACCACTTTAACCCCGCTTTTGTGGGATTTGGCTTTGCATTCGTTGCGGCAGGAATACTTGGAAAAGTTGTCGGTTGCGGTCTTGGCGGATTGATTTGCGGATACGGAATAAAAGACAGTTATCGCGTGGGTATCGGTATGATGGTGCGCGCGGAAGTCGTGCTTGTCTGCACGCAAAAGGGCATCGACTACGATATGGTCAATCCAAGCATTATGCCGTTCGTTCTCATACTAATTCTTGTGACGTCGCTTATCACGCCGCTTCTTTTGAGACTGTCTTATAAGAAGGAAGAAAACGGCGGCAAACTTCCGCCGATAAATCCCAATGCAAAAGTAAAATTGTACAGTACCGACGACAACGAATCGGACTTCATAAAAACCGACACTGACAAGACAATCTGATATGACGCCGAAAGATACGATTTATAACGGCGCGGACGAAAAAACAAGAGCGTTCAGCGCAAAACTTATACCGACGAAAAAGGCGATAATCGGGCTTAAAACGCCTTTTGTCGAAAGCGTCGCAAAAGATATCGCGGCGGGAAAATACGGCGACGTACGCATCGTCGTCGGTTCGCTTTCCGATGACGTGTACGAAGAACTTTTGCTAAAAAGTTTCGTCGTTGCAAAGCTTAAAACCGACGACGAAACGAAAAGGGCGGACGTAAGAAACATCGTTGCCGCAATTGACAACTGGGCGAATTGCGATATGTTCGTCGCAAGGTGCAAGTTCATCGGGAAAGACCGCGAAAAATGGTTTGATTATCTGACGGAATATCTTGAAAGCGATAAGGAATACGACCTGCGCTTTGCAATCGTCGCGATGATGACGTATTATCTCACCGACGAATATATCGACCGCGTGCTTGCGCTTTCGTCAAACGTGATAAGTGATAAGTATTACGTAAAGATGGCGGTTGCCTGGCTTATGGCGACTGCGCTTTGTAAATTTCCCGACAAAGCTCTTGACGTGATAAAAAGTAACGTCTTGGACGTATGGACGCACAACAAGGCTTTGCAAAAGGCGCGCGAAAGTTTCAGAATCGATAAGTCGCAAAAGGATTATCTCAACACTCTCAAACGAAAATAATCAAAAAAGGCATAAAAAAACCACCGGGATTTTTTCCGCGGTGGTTGTTTTTTTGAAGATTACATAATCTTTCTGAAAATCGCCTCGACTTCCTTTCTGTCCCAGATTTGCGGGCAGGGATACAAGGGGTTGGCTTCGTGCAGGGCTTTCGTGATGCAGTCGTCAAGGTCTTCTTCCTTAATGAGTTGGCTGCCGTCTTTCGCGCGGATTTTGTCGGGAATGTTCATGGAAGAGTTCATATCCCTGATCCACTGAATGAAAGCGTTTGCTTTTTCGGCGTCGTCTTTGCCTTGGATACCGATGCAGTCTGCAAGGCGGGCAAGTTTCTTATGCGCGCTCTTTCCGTACGCTTCGAGAACGTAGGGAAGGATAACCGCGTTTGCAAGACCGTGAGGCACGCCGTAGTGTCCGCCGAGCGTATGTGCGATTGCGTGTACGTATCCGACGTAGGAACGGGTGAACGCGCGACCTGCGATGAACGAAGCGTATTGCATTTTGTTTCTTGCTTCAAGGTTGTCGCCGTGCTCGTAAGCCTCTTTCAGATACTTATGGATAAGTTGAACTGCCTCGACGCTGTCCTTTTTGGTTTGTGCGGTGTTTTCGCCGCCGATGTAACCTTCGACTGCGTGAGTCAAAGCGTCCATACCGGTGGTGGAAGTAATGTGAGGGGGCAGACCGATTGTGAGTTCGGGATCCATCACGATATACCGCGGTATAATCTTCGGGTCGTTAATGGGGTATTTTTCGTGCGTATCGGGATTGCTGATAACAGCGGCAAGAGTTGCTTCCGAACCTGTGCCGGACGTCGTGGGAATCGCGACGAGCGGGGGAAGTTTTCCGAAAGGTTTGCCCAAAGTAACTTTCAGCACGCCTTTAAGTTGGGGTACCGATTTTTTGGGAAGCATGACGCGCGCGCCGATGCCTTTTGCACAGTCCATGGGAGAACCGCCGCCGAGAGCGATAATGACGTCGCAATTGTTTTCCTTGTAAATGCGAAGACCGTCTTCGATGTTGGTGATGGTGGGATTGGGCACTACGTCATGGTAAATGACAGCCTTCATTCCTTCTTTTTCAAATGCTTCTTTAATGGGGTCGGCAATACCGAGTTTGTACAAGCCGCCGTCGGTAACGATAAGCGCGCTGGTGCAACCTTCTTTTTCCTTGATCCATTTGGGAAGTTGTTTGATTGAACCTGCGCCCGAAAGTGTGCCTTTGTTCTGATGCCACGGCAAGAACCACATTGCAACCCACATGGATTTCTGGAATACTCTGTAACCGAATTTAGTTAATCCGTTCATTTTATTCCTCCTGATTAAGATTATACGAAAATTATACCATCTAAATGCAAAAAAGAAAACGATTTTTACGAAAAAAAGAATAATCGTTCGGTTTGCGCCAAAGAACCGCCGGTTTTTTCGGCAAAACAGACAGCCTTGTCCGCCGCCGTATATAAAAAACGTAAACCTTTTCGACGGCGCATATATTGACTTTGAAACTCACTTAGTGTAATATATATTATGTCATAAAGACAGGGAGGAAATTATGTCTGAATCTATCTCAAACGAAAGGTTAAGCAAACGTAATCTGTGGGGCTACTCGATGGGCGGTATCGGCAGAGATATGGCTTATCAACTGGTCAACACGTACCTTCTGACGTTCATCACCTTTACGAAAGGGCTTTCGAACACCGAGTTCGCAATGGTTGGCGTCATTATGGTTATCTGCCGTATTTTCGACGGCTGCAACGACCCGTTCATGGGCAGCCTTATCGAAATCACAAGGACGAAAATCGGCAAGTTCAAGCCGTGGATTCTTGCGGGCGTATTTACGAACGTTGCGGTTATTATCGCGCTGTTCTGCGTGCCGCTCCGCGGGACGAGTTATCTCATTTTCTTTGCGTTCGGATACCTTCTGTGGGGTATGACCTATACGATGAACGATATTTCGTATTGGGGAATGTTGCCTTCGCTGACCTCAAACCCCGGTGACCGCAACAACCTTACGACGCTTGCAAACATCGGCGCGGGTATCGGCGCGGGGCTTTCTGTCCTTGCAATCCCGTCGCTTACGCAGGGCAACCTGGCAATCGCGTCCAACGCAAGCAAGTCCTACGCAATCGTGTCGATTATCGTCTGCATAGTTTTCTTTATCTGCCAGATTATGACGGTTTTTGTCGTAAAAGAAAAACCTTTGCCCAAAGTCCGCGTGGACGACGGCGAAAAACGTTCCTTAAAGGA
>OGOZ01001206.1_pt1 | contig 14993 bp, 7 predicted proteins | sample 1552801 | NCBI WGS metagenome assembly OGOZ01 (sample SAMEA2580196, study PRJEB22360) | human gut metagenome | biome: human gut; feature: human-associated habitat; material: faeces | place: Denmark | collected 2008/2010
CCCCCGCTGCTTTATAGCTGTTGTTAAACGGCACAACTGCCGCTTCCTGCGAACCAGTAGCATTGCTGCTGTACACATAGGTCTTGCTGCCCTCAGGGCCACCAGACACAACCGTGGTCGCCGTCAGCGTGCCCTTCGTAGGATCACCCGCAACGGTAATGGACACGATGACGGGCATGTACAGCACGGCGCGGAAAAACTTGTATCCCGGCGGCTGATAGTTGATAAGGTGGGCAAGCAACAGCGGAATTACCATAAGGAGGGGTACAGCTATGAGGTCAAACAAAATCGTGTTGAGCAAACTTTCCCAAAACGGCTTGACAAAGGGGATTTCCAGTTTTTCATTTGTCGTGCCGAACATGTCGGCGTAGTTGAGGAAGCCGACAAAACTCATTTCGCCGGGCTTGTTGGGGTTGTAATCGAAAAAGGACAACCCCACGCCCATAATCAGCGGCACAAGCGTGTACAGCACGAAAAACAGTACAAAGGGCACCACAAACAGCATAGCCAGTCCCTGGCTTCGCCACATACTGCGCTTGTACGCTTTCTTTTTGTCGTCTGACAAATTCATTGTAATCCTCTCTACGCCAAACCGATTGCGGCGTTAATTTTTTTCTGAGCGTTTTGCAGTTCCGTCTTAATGTCGTACTCGTTGCTTGCGTTGCGCAGACAGTTGAGAAGCGCAGTCTGCATATCGGGGAAAATCAGCGTGTAATTTGCCGTTTTGCCTGCGGTGACAAAGTTGTTGATATCTCCGTAAAACATGTTGCAGAATTCGCTTACGTAACTGTCGGCGTTGTAGGCGGCGTTACCGCGGATTGTGTAGGAAGCCGTCGTATGTCCGAGTTTTGCCCATTCGATACCGACGTCTACATTGGTGGTAAACCAGTTTACAAACACTGCGATTGCAGCCTTTTTGGTGACGTCGCTTACCGTCTTGCTCATGGCAAACGCGTGCGAGTCGCCGAATATCTTGTTTTTGCTTGCTTCGGGTGCGCCGTCAAGTGCAAACAAACCCGCGGTAGAGAAGCCGCCGATGTCCTGACTTTTGACAACTTCAGGCGAGTGACCGGAATTGGATGCGTATGCACTGAAAATCGTATTTGCGTCAAACGGCAACGAAATGTAGAACAATGCGTTGTCTTTGCAGAACTTTGCACGCGCGCTTTCGTTGCTGTCGCTGCTGTCCCACAAACCGTCGTCGGCAAGTTGTTTTACCGCCTGAATGCCGTTTTTGAATGCGTTGAAGTTGTTGCCTTCCGTCCAGTGGACAAGTCCGTCGCTGCCGTACAGTTCGCCGCCGTTTTGCAGCACTGCGGTAGGCAGCAGGTACATCTTGAAGAAGTCGTAGTCCGCGCCGCAGGTAACGGCGTTGAATTGCGAGTTGGTTGCGCGTTCGCCGCTTTGTACTTTTCTGCACAGTTCCAGAAATTCCGCACGGGTTTGCGGCAATTCCTCACCGTACTTTTTAAGCAGGTTTTTGTTGTAGTACATTACCATGCTTTGCGCGTCCACCGGGATTGTGAACATACGTCCTTCGTACCCGAGGTCGCAGTAGTCGGCGAAGTTGGGCAGGAAGTTGCTCTTGTCCGCTTCGAGTCCCGCCAGTTCGTAAGCGGCGTCCATGGGTTGGATAATCTTGTTTGCCGCAAGGTACGCGTGCGTCTTCTGGTGGGTAAGAATAAGGTCGGGCGCGTTGGTTTCGTTCTGAATTTGCTGCATTACGTACTCATCGATTACGTCCTGCGCATATGTCTGGTGGGTAATGCTGATTTTACCCTTGTACAATTTGTTGAATTGATCCAGAAGCGCTTCGAAACCGTTCTGGTCGTAGCCGCAGATTACCGAAGTAAGTTTGATGCTGACGTCGTCAAACTCTATGTTGCCGTCGCCGTCTTTGGTAATTTCGCCGCTGTCGGTCCACCACGGATTGTCAATGGACGGCAAACCTTTGTTGCCATCGTCCGAAGGGCGTTCGGAAACGCACCCCGTAAACACGAACATCAACACCAGTACCGCCAATGCGGCAACAATTCTGATACTCTTTTTCATTGCTGTACTCCTTGTATTACTCTATTATCATCGTAAAGCCGCCGCCCTTTTGCACGGTAAGGCTAAGTTTGCTTGCGCTTGTCACACTTTGACTGCTTTGCGAAACCTGATTGTACTCGCTGTCCTGCCAGATACGCGCCGTGAAGTTGCCTTCGCCGAGGAATGACAAATCGACGTCGATCGTGCCTGCGTAACTTGCCGTGCAACCTACGTACCACTTGTTGCCGCTGCGACGTGCAATCACCACGTAGTCACCGAGGTCGGCGGTTACAAGTTTGGTTTCGTCCCACACGACGGGCAAATTGCGGTAGAAATCGAGATATTCGCCGCTTGTGAAATGGTCCGGCATGTCGGAAAAGGTCGGCATACCCGATTCAAGCGTTACGGCAAGCCCCATGTTGTGGGCAACCGTCACCGTGTCGGAAAGATACGGAATGATTGCCGGGGTGAAGTCCGTCGGGCCGATTGAACTGCGCGTAAATGGCAAGTAAGCCGTTTGTTTGCTGTCCACGCTTTTGAATTCGTATCCGCGGACGGCTTCGCGGTTGATTACGTGCGGGTACTGACGGCGTTCGCCCGTGGGCTTGTTACAGCCGTGGCAGTCAACAACCATCTTGTACTTTGCCGCTTCCTGATAAAACATTTCGTAATGATCGTCAAGGCTTTGCTGCGATTCCAGCTTCCACTTGTCCGACATGTAGGGCGCACCCTGTCCGTCGAAGAAGTCGATTTTTACACCCTCAATGCCCCACTTAGCCCATTTGGCAAGAGTTGCGCTGGTCTGCGTGCGCGTGTAGAAGGACGAGTAGCTGTCCGCCCACACCATGATGTGCACGCCTTTTGCATTGGCGTATTGTACAAAATCGACAAACACTTTTTCCGTAAAGGAACCTGCGTCCCAGCCTGCGTCAAGCACAAGCCAGGTCCAGCCGAGGTCGGCAATTGCGTCCACGTATTGACGTTGCAGTTCGTAGTTGCTTTGCGCCGCCGCTTTGGCAGGGTCGCCGTCGAAGTTGAGGTAACTCCACGCCGCCGCGCCGGGCTTAACCCAGTCGTAGGTGTAGATTTGCTTTTCTTCTTCGCTGAGGCTGTCGTAATCGTCGGGTTTCCACGGTTCTATTTCGTCGTACACATCCTCGACAAGGGTGGATTCCACCATCGTGTCCAATCCGCCGACAACGGCTACGCGCCAGGGCGAGGTAAAGGGATAATTTGCGTTCATGGACGCTTCGCCGCCGCATGCAGGCATGTGGATTGTTTTCAGTCCGTCCGTGCCGTCAAGTTGCAGTGCCGAGCCGTGGTATTCGCGACCGTAAATGTCCGCCTCTGTAATGAGGCTGTACACTTCGTCGTTGCCGCTTTTTACGCTGTACAGCACCGGAAAGCCGAGTTGCTCATTGGCAAGGTTTTTGTAACTGCGGTACTGATACTTGTCCTCGTAGGAATAGTACGCGCCGCCGCCCAGTACGCCCACGTTTGTAACCACTGCCATTGCGTATGTTTTGGCGTTGCCCGGCAAAGCGAAGTGGGTAAGTTCGTCCGTCACGGTGAAGTCGCCTTCGGCGCCGTCCGCTTTGCGGATGTTGTAGCGGAACGCGTATCCGTCGTTGTACGTGCGGAACACCACGTCGAGAATATAGTCGCCTTCGGCAAAGGTAAGTATGTTTTGCTTATATGACGTAGTAACCTGCTTTGTTTTGCCGCTGACGTTTGTGTAGGAAATTGTCTTGCTGTCCGTCTGCGATTCGACAAAGGTCAAATCCACAAACTCGCACTTGTCGGTTGCCATACCGATGTTGGACTTTTCCACCACGGTAACGTCGCCCTTAGCGACGGAATAGGCAATTTGTCCGTTTGCAAAGTACACGTCCAGCGTAATTTTGCCGTCCGGCGAAGTCAACGTCCAGTTCGGTTTGTCCTTGTTGTCGGGTGGAGTAGGGTCGGGCGTATCGGTGTTGCATGCGGCAAGCGCAAACGTCAGCAGAAATACGACGGCGAGCACGCACAACGCCCAAAATCTTTTATTTTTCATAGTTCCTCCGTTACTTGATTACCGTTGCGGTAGCGTCGGCAATGCCTTTGATCGCCTGACGTATAAGCGAATCGGTGTCGATCATGTCGGCAGAAATGAAGGACAACGACTGCACGCATGCCTGATTCTGATGATTGAAGCAGTAGTATTCGTTCTGGTTGCCGGGCAGCGTGACAAACTTAGATGGATCACCGACAGCCTTGAGCACCTTGAAGTACTTGGTAGTGCCTTGCGTAAACTCTGTCGAATTTTGTCCCGTCTTGCTTGCGGGGTAGCAATCGTTGTAGGCAAGACGGCCGCTGTGCCTGGACAGGTAGTCGGCAAATACGCCGATTGCGGCAAGTTGCTCGATGTCAAATGTTGCGTCGGTGTCGCTGGGCAGACACAACGAAATACCCTTTACAAAGGTCTTTGCATTGTCGATGTTGCCGTAGTTGAACAGGTTTGCGATGGGCAGAATGCCTATCTTTTTGAACAATTGCTGATCGTAATTGTTGAGGTAGTAGGTGTACATCTTGGGGTAACTTACAATGCCCATAAAAGCGTTGCCGTCCACCACGTCATTGAAGCCCTGACGTGATTCCCACAGCACTTCGTTGTTGAGACTGATTTTGTCGTTGTTGAACAACTCGGCGTAGCCCTTTACGGCGTTTGCCGCCTTGGCGTAGCCGTCCTGTTGCGCGTAGTTGTTGATGTAGGTTTTGTTTTGCTTGTCGTAAGAATAGAACAACAAATCGTTGTTTGCCCAGATATTGTTGGAGCCAACTTCGAACCACTGCCACTCGTTGCCTTCGTAGGCAAGGGACGCAGTGTAACCCTCTCTCGTACCGAACGTTGCCGTCGCCTTTTCAAGCAGTCGTACGAAGTCGGCGTGGGTTTGCGGCTCGGACTCGCCCATTTCCGCAAGCAGTGCCTTGTTGTACATCACGCTGGGCGCCATGTGACCGACAGGATAGGTCATAAGCGCGTCGCCGACGTAGTTTTCCGCAATGGCGTCTGCGTAGTAGTCGTTGTCGTCAAAGTCGATGCCGACAAGGTCCAGCAGTTCGCCGAAGCGATAGTTGTTTTGCAAATACGAGTTGGTCATGCCCGGATCTTCGAAACGCGCTACTTCGTTGCTGTAAGCGGATGTCCAGTTGAGGTGAATTTTACCTGCGTACTCGTCGTTGAATTCGTCCACGATTTCCGCAAGGCTGCGTTTGCCAGTCCAGGAAAGGAACTGAATGGAAATGTTGACATCGACGTTGTTAAGCACCACTTTGCCCTGACTGTCAAACTTGAGGTTTGCCGTATAATTGTACTTGGCGTACAGGTCTATGTCGCCCGTCAGCGAGTCGTTTGCAACGTCCCATCTTTGCGTGCATTCCTTGTCGGTGTACCAGCCTTCCACTTCGTAGCCGAGACGTCTCGGGTCGGGTACCGTCTGCGGGTCGATTACCTTGCCTTCCTCTCCCTCGACGGTAACAGGCGCAAGGCTTTTGTTGTAGTTGTAATGGAAGGTTACGTTTACGGTGTCACCCTTCTTTTCCCACAAGGCATACACGGTGTAGTCCTGATTTATCTTTGTGGAAAAGTCGAACGGTGTCCGGCAATCCTTGGTCGTGTACCAGTTTTTGAGGGTGTAACCGCTTCTTCTTGCGGCGTAGTAGTTGGCGCGGTAGCCGGCCTTGACGGTGTCAACGCGGTTGTTGCCGCCTTCGTAGTTGACGTCAAAAGTAAACGTGTATTCGTCCTTCTGAACAGGCGTTTGCTGACATGCAATCAGCGCGAACAATGTGCCTAAACACATCACTGCCGCAAGCATCAATGAAATTAACTTAGTCTTTTTCAAAATAATTCTCCTTTTGCAAGTCAATGCACGTTTATTTTTTCACCGCCGCCAAGACGGGATTTCTCCGCGGCAATGCCCATAAGGTGACTTTCCAACGATTCGGCAAGGCTTGTCGTCGCAGGACGAACGCCCGTAATCATGTCGTACAGTTCCGCAACAAGCATTCCGTCACCGCCGCCGTGCGACATGCCTGCTTCGGTAAGGTCGCCGAGGTTTATTACGGTAGTTTCGCCGCCGAATGGGGTAAGCAGAATGTGTTCCTTTTCCTCGTCCAGCACCAATTCGCCGGTCGTGCCGAAAAACTTGTAAATACGTCCGCCGCACTTGGTAAAGCCCATCATAGTAAGGTTTGCAGTCACTCCGTTGTCAAACAAGACGTTTGTCGTCTGGTGGGACACCACGTCGTTGTCGCAACGGAACACGCATCTGCCGTAAGGACTTGTTGTGGCAAGTGCATGCTGCAACTTGTCCACAGTCAACGGAGTGTCTATGACGACTATATTCTGCGGCCATGTTTCGGCAGGACAGCCTTGCGCTACGTAACTGTCGATGTAAATGCGCTTTGCGCTGTACGCGCATGTGTCGGAATACTTGCAGTCCGTGCAACGTTCGGCACTGCCCTCGGGTGCGCACTCACGTTTGAAGTAGGTCAGGTCTCCTATCGACGACACGCTTGTCGCCTTGCTTGCGGCGTAGTACTGCAACAAATCGAGGTCGTGACAGCACTTGGCAAGTATCATCGGAGCCGTGTCCTCGGCTCGCCGCCAGTTGCCACGAACGTAGGAATGTGCCATGTGCCAGTACGCAACCTGTTCCAGTGCCTGAATGCTGACAAGACTTCCAATCGCGCCGCCGTCCAGTAGCTCCTTAGCCTTGACAAACCCTTTGGCATACCGCAACACATGGCAAACCACCACTTTGTTGCCGTATTTCTTCTGCGTGGCAATCAGGTCTAAGCACTGTTGCCTGTCGTCGGTAATGGGCTTTTCCAGAAGTATGTCGTAGCCAAGTTGCATTGCTTTCATTGCGTGCGCGTAATGTTGTTTGTCAAGCGTGGCAATTACCAGTACGTCACTGCGCTTTTTTGTCAGAAATTCCTCGTCACTCGTAAAACAATTACCCGCAGAAACGCCAAATTCCTTTGCGGCAATGGCAACCGCGTCGGCGTTGGCGTCGCACAGCGCAACAATCTTAAACTTGTCCGGCAACTTGTGCATCAATCTGCCGTATGTGCGAAATCCTCTGCCGCCGCAACCAAGTATGCTTACCGTAAGCAGTCTGTTTGTTTGTTCCATATAAGTTCTCCATCGCGTTCCGATGTCGCATATATCGCTTTTTTACCTTATTACAGCAATACGTTGTCATCTGTAAAAATACCAAAAACCTCTCGAAACGCAAAGAGGCTTTGGTTGTTGCGCGCCGCTCGGGCTTGTCACCGACAAGCCCGAAACAGTTGATCGCTATTGTTGATGTTACTTCTCGACAACTGTAAGGTTGCTTACTTCGTAGTCGATTGCATGGGACAGGAAATGGATACGATACAGTTCGTCTGCTCCGTGAGTATTGTCCGAAGTCTTTTCCACTACTTGCATTATGGTTTCGCCGTTAGAAATCGTCATAACTGACTTGACAGTGCCGTCTTCGTTTCTTGTCAAATCTATTTTGATATGGAAATTGCCCGACTTGTTTTCTTCGGCGGGACCGCCACACCAAAACTTATCGACATTGTCATTCCAACCCGTTGCGCCATCCTTGAAGTAATCAACGCCTTGTTGCTTTCCGCCGTTTGTCCACATCCAGTAGCCTGCCAACGTCAACCCGTCACTAAAGTTGTTTTTATCTGTCCAACCCTCACCGTCGTTTTGTGCAATGTTTATGCCGAGATGTCCGTTTACGCTAGCACCATTATACACGTTTACATCCATTTCGATTGTGGTATTTGCATTAAACAAAATTTCCTGAGTTACGGAAGCTCTCCATGCCGCATCACTACCATCTACGCCGTTGAAACGGAAGGACGAACTGTCCGCCGCAATTGTAACGGGCTTGTAGTTGTTGTCGGCAACACGCGAGTAATGGAGCAGCCTTGTTGCGCCGTTTATCTTGTTCGTAACAGCTTCGCCGTCAAGGAAAGAAACATCACTGATTGTAATACTGCTGTCGCCGATAGCCTGCAAGTACAAAGCAGGCATTGTGTTGACGTCTTTAAGCGCGGCGGCAATGTTTGTTTGCAATACAATCACGTCGTTGACAAACGTGTAAATGTAGTTACCGCTACGTGCAATACCGATTTTGATTGCGCTGCGGTTTGTCGCTGCCTGAACAAGCCAATCTTTGGACGAGCCGAATACGTCTCCGAAATGATTTACCATAAGGTTTTCATCTGCAACGCCGTAACCGACAGCCATACGGTGCCAGTAACCTGCAGCTGCGGCATTGTTATTGTTACCGTCGCCAAGGTACATGGAATACTTGTCAAACATAAACGTATCGCCACCGAGGTGCGCCATACCAAATGCCTTGTATTGACCATCGTTGATGTACAAACCGTTGAGGGTGTACTCTGCGTAGTACAGTTTGCTTGCTTGCAGACCTGTGTTGATCGCGTTGACGGTTTCGTCGCCGGAAGTAATTGCAATCGTGTTCTTGTAGCTGCCGTCTTCGTCGTACTCAACGTTTACACCGTTGCTTGTGACAAGCGGACTTATGGTGACCGTACATTCTACGCTTACGCCCTTTACAGTGGCAGTAATTGTCACTCTGCCGTAAGTTTTTGCCGTGATAATTCCGTCGGCGTCGATGCTTACTATACTATCATTGGAGCTTCTGTAAGCGGCGGTTTGTCCTTCGTCGGAACCTTCGCCGAACACAAGGCTGAGTTTTTCCGTGCTGTTCGGTGCAAACGAGTAGTTTTGTTGTTCAAATCTGAAGTCTACAACAGTAACTACGACTTCCGCTTTTGTGTTGCCGATTTTTGCCGTAACTGTTGCGGAACCTGCCTTGACTGCCTTGATTACGCCATTTTCCACCGTGACAACTTCAGTGTCGCTGCTTTCCCACACGATTCTGCTTGCGACATATGTCGGATCTACGGTAGCGGTAAGCGTTTTCGTTTCGTCTTTGGTAAGGTTCAATGTGGTTTCGCTAAGTTGCAACGACTTTACCAGCATTTCGCTGTCGGCAATTTTCTTCGCGGCGGCGTCACCGTTGAGATAAACGATGTCTGTTATCGTACGGGTGTCGTCGGGCGTGGAATTCATAAAGATTGCAGGCAGTGTGTCAACATCGGCAAGCCCTGCGGCGATTTGCGTTTTGTACACGATTACGCCGTTGAGCAGCGTGTAGACGTCGTTGCCGTTACGTGCGATACCCATGGTGATTGACTTACCGTTTTTCAACATATCGATAAGCCAGGTTTGTACAGCACCCAGATCCTGGTTGGCAACGTTTACAAGCAGGTCGTTTTCCAGGTCAAGTTTGTTGTTCATGCGGTGCCAGTAACCGCCCTTCGCGGCATCTTCGCCGAGCAGGAACATGTGGAACACGTCAAACATCAGGTTGTCGTTTGTCGCAAAGTGTACCAGACCGAAAGTTTTGGATTGACTGTTAAACAGATTCATTCCGTTAAGAGTGTATTCTGCGTAGTAAACCTTGCTTGCGGCATTTGCGCCGAGATTGAGAGCGTTGACGTTGACTCCCGCCGACGTTTTGATTGCATATCCGTCGCCGTACTCTACCGTTACGCCGTTGTTTGTTGCAAGCGGACTTACCGTCACCGTGCAGGTTGCGCTGAATTTGCCTTCAACGCTTGCCGTGATTGTAGCCTGTCCGTATGCAAGCGCTTTTACTTTACCTTCGCCGTCCACGCTCACCGCGTCTGCAGCCGAACTGACGTAATTTACGTTGGCTTCGGTCGCGCTTGCGGGGTCGAATGTCAACGCAAGTTGCTGCTCGGCATTAAGTGCCAGCGAGTAATTTTGTTGTTCGAATGCGACCCTGATTACGTTGACGGTCACGTTTGCCGTAACGTCGTCGATTGTTGCAGTAATCGTGGTTGTGCCACCGCCGACAGCGGTAATTACGCCGTTTGCGTCGACCGTTGCCACATTTTGGTCAAGCGTTGCAAAAGTTGCCTTGCGAATAGCCTCGGCAGGGGTTGTCGTGACTACAAGCGCATGGGTTTCGCCGCTGTACATTGCCAGCGTTTCCACGTCGAGTGTAATTGCCGTCACCTTGTTGTAAACGGTCACTTCGCAACTTGCCGACAGTTTGCCGACCGTTGCCGTGATTGTAGCGGTACCCGCCTTGACGGCGACGATTTTGCCGTTTTTGTCCACGGTTGCCACCGTTTCGTCCGAACTGGTAAACACAGCCGCTTTTGTACCTTGAGGAACAATGGTTGCGACAAGGGTTTCTTCGTCGCCAACAGTCAGACCGACGGATTGTTTGCCCAGAGTGATTTCCGTGGCAATTTCGTAGACGGTTACTGCGCAACTGTCGGACTTTTCACCGCTGAGGTCGGTTACGGTAACAGTAGCCTTGCCTGCCGTAAGTGCGGTAACTTTGCCGCCGACTACCTTCACCACGCCTTGCGGTTCGCACTTCCACACAAGGTTGCTTGCGGATGTCGTCGGGTCTACGGTGGCGACAAGTGTATCTTCTTCGCCGACCGTCAGTTCCAACGTCTTTTTGTCAAGCGTTACCGAGTTTACTTTTGCTTCTACAACAATCGTGCAGGAGTCGTACACGGTGCCGCTTTTGTTTTGCGCGGAAACAACCGCCGTACCTGCCGCAATTGCCTTGACTTTGCCGCCGTCAACGGTGACAATGTCCTCTTTGTTTACAGTCCACACAATGTCCTTTGCCTGTTCGGCAGGTTCCACCGTGGCTGTCAGCGTGGATTCGTCACCCACCTTAAGCGACAATGTATTTTTGTCCAATTTAATGCTTGTTATCTCGACGTCCGTCGCGGTGTCGCAGGCAGCAAGCACAAAACTCATGCACATCAACAGGACAAAACAAATTACGCAAATTGTCTTGATGTTTTTTTGCATTTTACGTTACCTCCTGAAATTTTTTAATATAATCGGGATAGCATTCCTATCCTTATAAACCCTATCCTTATAAACAAATACCACTGACAGAGCCGTCGCGGATTGCACCTGCACTGTTGTTTTGTGCAAATTGTGCAAGGTCAATCTGCTTGCCACCGTTGACCGTAATTTTCGGTAAAACCACTGTGGACTTTCGCTACCGTCACTAATAGTTTTTGCCGTTGTGACAATGGCTGTTTGTCGGTTAAATTACCATTGATATACTACAATTTTTTTTCTTCAGGCACATTGTAGCATACGACATAACCCGATTTCAACCCACTATCTCCGCGATTATTTTCAAATTTACACCTTTTCTGGAGTTTTTGTGCGTTTATCTTTCGACTTTAACACATTTCGTGTCTGTTGCTACCGATATATCCATTGACAGCAAAGGCGTAAAACAATATAATAAAGTTAACCGCGGGCGCAAGCCGACGACACAAAAATAACGGAAACAGCAAGGAGAACAACAATGCCGCGCAAATCCAGATACTTTTTGTTTGAAATAGCAGGGGACGTACCGGACTTTTTTTATTCAAACAGGTACGTCACGCAGGGGACGAAACTGCACTTCCACCGCAACTGGGAGATTTTTTGCGTGTTTGACGGGACGGTTTCCACCACCATAGACAACAAACAGTACCGGCTGGAGCCGGGAATGGCGGTTGTCGTGGACAGCCTTGCGCCGCACGCCTACGAGTGCACTTCGGCGGAAATTTCCTACACGATCATCGGCACCGACGTAATGCAGTTGTTTTCGCAACTGTACCCGGGGCGAACACTGCCGCGCTTTTTGCCCGACAAGCAACGCAACAAACCGCTGATGGACTTTGTTACAAGCATTGCAATGCAGGTTGCCGACTACACTCCGCTGGAAAAATACGCCAACGCGTGCAACGTACTGGACAAAATAGTACAAGCCTACGGGACGGTGCCTGCAGACACGGTGCTTCACCGCGCAAACAGCACAATTTACAAGGCAATAGCCTACATTTACGACAACTACACGCAGGACATCTCGCTTGTCACCATTGCCGACTACCTGCACATTCAGCCGCAGTCGCTGTCCAATTTGCTGAGCAAGTACCTCAAGACCGACCTGAGAAATTACATTAACAACCTGCGCATACAAGAGTTTTACGTACTGCAGAAACGCCCCGAAAACAAAGATTTGTCCGTGCTTGAACTGGCAATTCTGTGCGGATTTTCCAGCCTGACAACCTTTTACCGCGCGCAAAAGAAATACCTCGACAGTTCGTCGGTTGACCCGTGCGTTTTGTCGCAGAACGTCCCCGAAAAACAATGATTTTGTTATCGAAAATCGTGCAAAAATGACTATAGTATAACGTGTAGGATAAATTTATCCTATATTTTAATAGTGAACAAACGTTTTTTATTGCAAAAAGGTATTGACACGGTATTTTTTTACGTGTATAATCAAACTATATTATTTGTCGGGGCGTTTTTCCGCCGCGGAAATATCGGCCCGCCTTAAATTAAAAACAAAATTTTCGGAGGAAAATTATGGCAAGTCTGCAACTTAACCACATCTACAAGGTGTACCCCAACGGCGTAAAGGCGGTAAACGACTTTACAATGGCCATCGAAGACAAAGAGTTTATCGTATTCGTCGGACCGTCCGGCTGCGGTAAGTCCACAACCCTTCGTATGATTGCCGGTCTTGAAGAAATCACCGCAGGCGAACTGCGTATCGGCGACGTAGTGGTAAACGATATGGAACCCAAAGACCGCGACATCGCAATGGTGTTCCAGAACTACGCACTGTACCCCCACATGACGGTGTACGAAAACATGGCGTTCGGTCTTAAACTGCGCAAGGTACCGAAGGACGAAATCGACCGCAAGGTACGCGAAGCGGCAGAAATCCTGGGCATTACGGAATATCTTGACCGCAAACCCAAGGCAATGTCAGGCGGTCAACGTCAGCGTGTCGCACTCGGTCGCGCAATCGTGCGTGAACCCAGGGTGTTCCTTCTGGACGAACCCCTGAGCAACCTTGACGCAAAACTGCGTACCGCAATGCGCAGCGAAATCAGCAAGCTGCACCACAAGTTGCAGACAACCTTCATTTACGTTACCCACGACCAGGTTGAAGCAATGACCATGGGTACCCGTATCGTAGTAATGAAGGACGGCTACGTACAACAAATCGACACGCCGCGCAACCTGTACCGCTTCCCCTGCAACAAGTTTGTGGCAGGCTTCATCGGAACGCCGCAAATGAACTTCTTCGAAGGCACGCTTAAACTGCACGACGGCAATCGCGTACTTGTAAACTTTGCAAACACCGGTATCGAAATCGACACCCCGTACAGTTTCTTCACCAAGGCAGACCGCAAGTATCTTGACGGACAAAAGTCCGTTACGCTGGGTATCCGTGCGGAACACATCAGCGTAGACCCCAACCACTACCCATTCAAGGCTAAATGCCGCGTGTTCCACGTCGAAGAACTTGGTACGGAATGCCAGGTATTTGCCGACCTCAACCTCAACAGCGCAGATACCGTTGCCGAAAGCCCGACGCGCATCATCATCAAGGCACTTGCCGGCACGGAATTTGAAATCGGTCAGGAAATCGAAATCAGCATGGGTCTTGAACACCTGCGCGTATTCGACAGCGAAACGGAACGCACCATCGCACCCCGTATCCCCGAACAAATCATCGTCGACGCCGAAGTTGCAGGCAACAAACTGCAAATGCTGGGCGCAAAGATTGCTCTTCCGCAAGCCATCAAGGCAGAAGCAGGCAAGTACGAAGTCGTCATCCCGACGGAAGCGGTACGCCTCGGCAAAACCATCCCCGCGACGGTAATCACCGAAGAAAACATCAACGGCGCACGCCTTGTACACCTGCAGGTTGCCGATCGCGTCCTGTTTGCAATCGTAGACAAGGACGAAGCGCTTGAAGCAGGCAAGGCTGTCAAGATTGACATCGACCTTAAACAAATAACGCTTGAACAAAACAACGAAGTAATCGTTGCACCGCTTGCACTTACCAACATTTTGCCTGCAAAACTTTGCAAGGAAAAGATTGTTGTGGAAAAGGAAGTCAACGGACGTACCAAGAAGGTCAAGGATCTGGCGTTCTATCTGGAAATTGCCGGTCACAAGTTCGATTGCCCGCGCGCGCTTGCACTGCGCCTTTTCAACGGCGGCGGTCAGGACATCTTCAACAAGGAATTGCAAGTTAAGTTTACGCCGTACCAGGTGACGGTAGGCGACGACGGCATTGCAGCAACCGTTGAAAACGTGGCAAACTACGTCAACGAATCATTCGCTTCATGCAAAGTTGGCGAAACGACCGTAAACGTATCCGTAGCAGCCGGCTTTGCCTCGAGCGAAGTTGTTCTTGTACCCGACATCAACGAAATCGAAGTACACGAAGTTGCTCGCGGAATCCGCCTTGCATAATCATTTTACCGACAATACACAAAACCGAGGAAAACCAGTTTGGTTTTTCTCGGTTTTTTTATGAAAAACAGGGGTTGTATTTATCCTATATTTGTGGTACAATTGGTGTGCGGAAAGGGCAACAGACCGGGCAAGCGACAGTTGGAAGTCGCACTGCGGAGGGCAAATAATGCGGCGGCGGCAAAGAATTTGTTACTACAACGGCGTAAAAGTGTTTTTTTGACGTGCCGCGTATTTTGTTTGCGGAAAATACAACAAACGATCCCCGACCGACCCGCCGCGCCACAAATTAAAAAAATGCCGACGTAAACGCCGACAAAGGGGTAAATATGCTTATTGACAGTAATCAGATGGTATCCATGACGGAAGCCAATCAAAATTTTTCCAAGGTGGTACGCCAGGCAGAGGACAACGGTTGCGTGGTGATAATGAAAAACAACAAACCCAAATTTGTACTTATTGACGTTGAGGCAATGCACCCTGCGCTGTCCATGTCCGACGAGCGTATCGACCGCGCCGCCAAGAAAGAAATTTCCCGCGCAAAGTGGCT
>OGOZ01001215.1_pt1 | contig 14898 bp, 7 predicted proteins | sample 1552801 | NCBI WGS metagenome assembly OGOZ01 (sample SAMEA2580196, study PRJEB22360) | human gut metagenome | biome: human gut; feature: human-associated habitat; material: faeces | place: Denmark | collected 2008/2010
AAGTGCGATTCACTATCGTGTTCTCCAGCATCGGCTACAAGACGGTCGAGGTTGTCTATGAAGGCCAGCCTGTCAATGTGACCATCGCCGAGGACAACGAACTTCTTGATGAATCCGTAGTGACCGCCCTCGGAATCAAGAGGGAAAGGAAGTCCCTCGGTTATGCTGTGGAGGACATCAACGCCTCCGAGTTGATGAAGAACAAGACCGCCAACGCGATCAGCTCGCTCTCCGGTAAGATCGCCGGTGTGAACATCACACAGTCCTCTGGCGCCGCAGGATCCGGTGCTCAGATCATCCTTCGTGGTGGTACCTCCGGTTCAGAGAACCGCGACAACCAGCCGCTCTTCGTTGTGGACGGTGTCATCTATGACAACTCATCACAGGTTGTCGGAAACTCCGCCTTCGACGGTTCCGGATCAGGTTCGACAACAACCTCCAACCGTGTGATGGACATCAACCCTGAGGACATCGAAAGCATGTCAATCCTTAAGGGACCGGCCGCTTCCGCTCTTTACGGATCACGCGCCGCGAACGGTGTCGTGCTCATCACCACAAAGAAAGGTAAGGACGGTGTCGTTGAGGTCAATCTCAACACCAAGTACATCACATCTTGGGCAAAGTCTCTTCCTGAGGCGCAGACTGAGTACAGCCGTGGCTATATGGAGGATCTCTATGACAAAAGCGGGACCTACCTCGGGACTAAATTCAACGATTTCTCCTACAACTCTTGGGGAGAGAGAGTGGCGGCAGGCACACAGACCTATGATAATATAGGTAACTTCTTCACTCCTGCCGGAACGTGGGACACCAACCTGAGTGTTTCCGGAGGCCACAAGGACGGAAACTTCTTCCTTTCCGCTTCAAAATACGCTCAGGACGGTATCGTGCCGACCACCGGTTACGACAAGACCACATTCCGTTTCAACGGTGAGCAGAAGTTCAAGATCTTCACGTTCAGCGTCAACACCGCATATTCAAAGGCCACGACAGACAGGACCCTTACTTCGGGCGGTCTTTACGGATCATCTGGTACCGGCACCCTCGGAGCTGTCTATGGCTGGAGCACCACTGATGATATGGAGCACTGGGCCAACGAGGACGGAACCCGTTACAGAATGTTCGGAGACCGTCTCGATCCTTGGGAAGAGAGGGACAATCCTTATTGGATCCTCAACAAGAACAGCTACCGTGACAAGACCGAGCGTTTCACAGGATCCATCAATGTCCGCGCCGACATCACAAAGTGGCTCTTCATCAATTACCGTCTCGGCCTTGATACCTACAACACAACCAACTCTACCCGCATAGCTCCGGAAGGTGCGATCCAGCAGGTATGGCAGAAAGGTATGATGAGTGACAACACCCTTAAATATTCATACCTCTCCAACAACCTTATGATCAACGCCAACCACTCCATCGGTGATTTCCACGGAAACATCATGGCTGGTATGGCTACTGACGACACTTCCACCGACAGAAACTACAAGATGGCATGGAACTTCGAGGTTCCGGATTTCTATTCTTACGCCAACGCTACGGACAACAACAAGAAGTTCCAGCACTCGGCGACAAAGAAGAGACTTGTCGGTGTGTTCGGTGAGGTTCGCCTTGACTGGAAGAACACAGTTTTCCTCTCTGCTACGGGACGTAATGACTGGACTTCAACCCTTCCTGTCGAGAACCGTTCTTATGTCTACCCTTCAGTAAGTGGATCATTCGTGTTCAGCCAACTGCTTAAAGACACCGGCGTGATGTCTGATGACATCCTCAGCTTCGGTAAACTCCGTGCATCCTGGGCAAAGGTTGGTAAGGACACCGGCGCTTACGAGACCAACACCGCTCTTTGGCCTGTAGGCTCATACCTTCTGGGCAAGACCGGAGTCGGCGCTACCTGGACCCGTGGTAACCCTTACCTCCGTCCTGAGATGAGCAAGTCTTCCGAGATCGGTCTCGAACTCCATTTCTTCCAGCACAGGTTGAAGATGGACGTGGCTTACTACACAAATGACTCCTACAATCAGATCCTGAGCCCACGTGGACCTCAGTCAACCGGTTACATCTTCTGCTCGATCAACGCTGGTAACGTTTACAACAAGGGTATCGAGTTCTCACTCTCCGGAACCCCGATCGAGAACAGGAGTTTCGTTTGGGAATCAGCTCTCAACATCGCCGGAAACAGAGGCACAATGGACGGCCTTCCTAAGGGTATGGACGTTATGTATGTGACCGATGTTCAGTACGGAAGCGCCAAGGCTGCTTCATTCTCAGGAGGCGACTTCATGGCCATCAGCGGAACCACATGGATGAGAGACAAGAAAGGCAACATTGTACTTGACTCTAACAATATGCCTCTTAAGACTGACGCCACTGCCATCCAGGTCGGAAACCGTGAGTCCAAGCTGACTGGAGGATGGAACAACACCTTCACTTACAAGAACCTGACTTTCAATATGCTGTGGGAATTCCGCATCGGTGGTGACGTGTTCAATGGAACCAAATATGCGATGACACAGAATGGTACCAGCAAGTTCTCAGCCGAGGTAAGGAACCAGCCTCTGGTCATCAGTGGTGTGCACCAGATTCTCGACGATAAGAAAAAGGTCGTCGGCTACACTGATCCGGAGACTTATGTTTTCGAGCCAGATCAGACTTACGACTTCAACAACCAAAAGACATCCGGCTACAACATCATCAAGAACTACTACACTGGATCTTACAACTACGAGACCGCAAACTGGATCACCGATGTCAACTCTTTGAGACTCCGTACCCTCTCCGTCACCTACAATCTTCCTAAGAAGCTTTTGGAAAAGAGCAAGGTCATCAAGAGGGCATCCGTTTCCGCCATCGCGAACAATCTCCTTCTCTTCACGAACTATGACGGGGATCCAGAGGTTGCCGCTTCAGGAGCGGGCCGTGGAGGTTCTTCTTCAGTCGGATTCGACTACTGCGGTGTTCCTGCCGTCTCAAGCTTCACGTTTGGTGTGAACCTTACTTTCTAATCAGCCGTGACATCATTTAAATATTCAAAAAGTATGAAACTTATCAAAACAATATTTCTCACTGGTGCTTTGACGGCGGCGCTCTCGTTAGTGTCCTGTGCCGAATGGCTGGATGTGAACACCGACCCTGAGAATCCTACTCTGGAGTCCGCCGAGTACCAGCTCGAACTTGCCCATTGCGAGTTCTACACCAACAGCGCGCAGCAGTTCGCCGCCTGGCGTTCTTCGATGGCGATGGGAGATTGGACTAGAAACATCAGTGGTGGTACCTACTGGAGTATGTCCTTCTGGGCACCGGCTGACGGTATAACAACAACACCTTACCAGTGGTTCCTCGTCGGAGCGGGTGCTACCCTCAAGGATATGTACGCCAAGGCTATGGCCGCGGAGAACTGGCACTATGCCGGAGTCGCGAAGGTACTCCTTGCCTACGGCTATATGCTTATGACCGACCTTTACGGCGAGATGCCTTACACACAAGGTCTTTCCGAGAGTGCCATTCCTGAATATGACAACGGGAAGACTATCTACCTTGGATGTCTCAAGGACATCGACGAGGCTATCGACCTCCTCTCCAGAAGCATAGACACCAACAAGATGCCGTCACTTGCGGTCGGAGATTTCTGGAACAACGGTGATGTCAACAAGTGGTCGAAACTTGCCAATCTGCTCAAGGCCCGTTGGATCAACAAGCTCATCAAGAAGGGCGAAGGCAGTTATCTTGAAGGTAAATATGATCGTCAGGCTATTCTGGACTGCCTTTCCAAGGCTATGACCAGCAACGCTGACAACACCGTCATCAACCATACGGATGACAATGGCACGACTCACGATGACCTTGGTTGGAACGAGCCGGTGGATTACTCTCCTTTGTTCTCCGTCTGCGGAATGAACAGCGGTTATATGGCCACCAAGATGCTTTACGACAACCTGACGAACTTCGATGGTCTGGGAGTCGAAGATCCGCGTGCCGACCACATTCTTCCTTGGGCGAAGTCCAAGAAGAGCGATGCCGCACCTAAGGAGATCAAGTGGAATGCGAACGGTACTTGGAGAAGGACCCTTGGCGTGGATATGTCTTCGAACATATTCAGCACCGGTGGTCCGCTCAGAGCCAGCTATGGTTCAGATGACGCGGCTGCTAAGAAGGGTATCCGCAATGGTGATTTCTTCTGGATCAACTCATCGTCAGCAGACAGACTTGGGGATACCGTCTATGTTGAAAGCACATCCACTTCCAAAGGCTATCACGCCAAGAGCAGTCTCATTTACAGAAGAAACAACAACAAGGAGGGATCGGAAGAGTCCGGATCGTTCTATTCACGTGTATCCGCCCCTACTTACGTCGGAACATACGCTGAGGCTTGCTTCATCAAGGCTGAGGTCCTCTTCAACAATGGTGACAAGGCCGGTGCCTATGATGCTTACAAGGAAGGTATAAAGGCTTCCATCGAGCTGATGAACGAAAAGCTTAAGGTTTGGGTCAATGAGGACGCGTCTCTCGCTTCCTGTCCTTCATTCACTCCTATCGCTCAGGCGGACATCGACAACTTCCTCGCGAACGGTATCGGTTCCTCCGGAGATCTGACATTGGGCAGAATCCTTACCCAGAAGAGAATAGCGTTGCTGTTCTCAGTCGAGATCTGGAATGACATGCGTCGTTACGACTTCAACAGGAGTCTCTTCCTTGGATGGAACATCGCGGCCTATCACGACGTGAACGCAGCCGCTTCCGAGGCCATCCCTGCCGGCCAGTATTTCCGTCGTTGGAGACAGTGCTCGCACGAACTTAACTACAACACCGACAACCTTCAGGCCATCGGTAATCAGGTGCCTGGCGCCGACATGTCATACGTGAGGGAGACTGACGGCAAGAATTGCTGGAACCTCAAACCTGATGTCTGGACCATCAACGTTTGGTGGGATTCCGACCAGCAGTAATTCAATTGTTCAAATAACACAAGCAAAAGGGGGACGGTCAGTTTGGCCGTCCTCTTTCTGTGAGGCGCTGCCAACGAGTGTGTTGCTTTCAGCATCTTGCAACTTCAATTTGGCAAAGTATGTTGTTTAATTTCCTAATTGTCGGACGTCGATTCCATCAGTTATTCCATTTCCGAAGATGATTGGGAATCCGGGAATATTCATTATCTTTGAAGGTAGGACATAAAAAAGGTTGGCACTATGGAGGCAAAAAGGATAAGGTACCCGATCGGGGTGCAGACTTTCGACAAGATCATAGAAGGGGGCTATCTGTACATTGACAAAACGGGATATGTGCATGAATTGGCGGATACGTACAATTATGTGTTCTTGAGCAGGCCGCGGCGGTTCGGGAAATCGCTGCTTTCCTCCACATTCCACAGTTATTTCGCCGGGGAAATGGAACTGTTCGAGGGGCTGGAGGCTGGACGGCTCAAGAAGGAGTGGACACGACACCCGGTGTTCCACTTTGACATGTCAACGGCGAAACATCTTAATGGAGGGCAACTGCAACGTATATTGGGTTACAAACTATCCGAATACGAGAAGAAGTGGGGTGCGGATTCCGGCATCGCAGATGATGACATCAACGCGAGATTTGAGCGTCTTGTCAAAGCGGCTGTCGAAAATACCGGCGAGAAGGCGGTCATAATAATTGATGAATATGACGCACCGCTGCTGGACGTGATGAACGACAGGGAGAGGCTGGCCCCGATGCGGCAGATAATGAGGAACTTCTATAGCCCCATCAAGAGCCTTGACCCTTACCTGAGGTTCGTGTTCATCACAGGGATAAACAAGTTCGCCCAGCTCAGCATATTCAGTGAGCTGAACAACCTCCAGAACATCTCGATGATGCCGAGGTACTCCGCCATCTGCGGCATCACGCAGTCCGAACTGGAAAAAGATATGAAGGAGCCTGTTCGTGATCTCGCCGACAGTCAGGGTGTCTCCTACGACAACGCGTTGCAACTGCTTAAGCACAACTACGACGGCTACCACTTCTGCCACGGATCCGAGGACATCTATAACCCGTTCAGCCTGATCAAATGCCTTGACGCAAGGGAGTTCGGCTCATACTGGTTCGAGACCGGCACGCCCACATTCCTTTTGGAAAGGTTACGGAAGAATCCTATGGACGAGACAAAACTGGACAAGATGACTGAAATCGCCCAAAGCGACTTTGACATCTCTCCGGAACTGACGGAAGACACCCTTCCGATGTTGTACCAAACAGGCTATCTTACAATCAAAGGATACAACAAGGAAGATCATTCCTACACACTTGGCTACCCGAACAGGGAGGTTCGGGAAGGCTTCTTGAGAGGTCTTCTCGCCAACTACAAAAGTTCGGAGGGAATGAGTGCGTCATTCGTGCTGAAGTTCAACAAGGCTCTGAAGGACAACGATGTGAACGGTTCCCTTGAACTCCTCCAATCCTTCATGGCCGGCATCCCCTACGATCTGGAGAACAAGACTGAGAAACACTACCAGACAATCATCTACCTTGTCTTCTCGCTCCTCGGCTACTACACCCAGGCCGAGGTCAAGTCGGCCGTCGGACGAGCGGACGCCGTCTGCCGGACAAAGGATGGCACCTACGTATTCGAGTTCAAGGTGGACGGCTCGGCGGAGGAAGCCCTCAAGCAGATCGACGAAAAAGGCTACATGATTCCATACAAAAAGGAAGGCCGGTGCGTAAAGGTGGGTGTGAACATCTCATCCGCCACAAGAACCCTGGACTCATGGAAGGTCGCCGAGGAGGTGTAGTGGCACAGGAATATTCATAGAGCGGATCAATGACACCGCTTCCCCGTGAGACTCTTTCCCGAAGCCCCGGGCGTATCTTGCGGCGATTTTGCAAAATGCCTTCAGGTCAAATGCCCGCGGAAGGCCTTAGAGCGGAACATTGGATGAATAACTACGAGGGCAAGTCAAGGCTTTTTCATGTAAGCCTGCGAATCAACCCATTCGGAGGCATTTGAGGCTGAACGTGTTTTGTAAGATGTAACCTTGCATAAGATCAATAGAATAATAAAAAGCGTGGCCGGGGAAGCACCCGGCCACGCTTTGTGTTTGGAAAACGAACTATTACCAACCCTTGGTCTGGGTGAGTGTGAAGCTATTTTCGGCGTAATCGTCGATCAAGGCTATTCGGCGACAACCTACATTTGATTTAACGTTTCAGCCTTGAATGGCAATGATAAGATTATTATCACACGCAGATATTTTATTTTATCGCTGTCATCAACTGATAAACCTGATGGAAGTCCGTGAAGTTGACCTTATGAGTGTCTAGATAGTTGTTGATGGTGTCAGCTCGGTCTTTAAAAAACCTCAGCAACAATTTTTTAGTAGGAGCGTAAGCAACCTTGTTCCTGTAAATGAAAGGAATGTTCTTGATTTCATAGGATGGATTTCCGTTGAGGTCATAGACACTGCCTCCGTAGCTCTCAATCTTTTTTACCTCCTTGATGTTGCCTGTGCTGGATTCCGAGCCGAACGCCCCTTTTTTCTCGTCTTTAAATACCAGTCTGCGAGACACACAGAGGTACGTCCCGTCGATGTCAAGCGAGAAAGCAAGGTAATAAGTCCTATACCTTATGAAGAGTAACCCTCCAATTGAAGCCCTGTCAACCGAGGCATTATCCTTTATGCCCATGACCTTTTCGTCGGAATCCATGTAGCGGATTGTTTGGTCTAGAGTACTAATGTTGAAGCGTCCTGTTGAAAAGCCTCCGTCTTTGTAGATTATTCTGCCTTCCATGAATTCCGGCAGGTAGTACTTTACACTGTCTGGAAGCTGTTTTTCAAAGTCTCCTTGAGCGGATTGTCCCGATAATGCGATGTTCCCTATCGTCAAGGCTAAAATAAGTGAGATTATTTTTTTCATGTCATGTTTTTATAAAATAAGAGGGGACAATCACTCATCCCCTCTCATTTTGGATAATTATCAGTTACTCTTCCCAGCCAGGGTTCTGAGTGATAGTGACATTCTTATTGGCATACTGTGTGATGACATCGGAGCAGATAGGCTCAAGGTAATTCCTTACATCGACGTTGCGGCTGTCTCTGTCCTTGATGTTGACCGGCACAAGGAATCCACGCATTTGCGAGTAATTCTTCGCGTCAAAGTCAAAGTATGTGCGTTCTCCTAATTTCAATGTACCATCAGGGTTGTAGCCTACGATAGGAATAACACTGACTTTTTTAGAGTTCGCTGAAGTGAGAAGGTTATAGCCCTGATTATTCAATGTTTTCTTCAGATTGGTTATCTGGGCAGGCCTTCCGAATTCTTCGGCTTGACTCTCCTTGATGGTCGCAGCAAGGTCAAGCTCAACATAGCCTCCAATCAACAGATCTGGGTTATTGGCTCCCAACATGAGTTCAAGCTGTCCCCAACGTCTGATGTCAAGTACCCGGTACTGTTCGAGGAAGAACTCCATGCGGCGTTCACGACGGATCTCCCAGATGAGCGGTGTCACCGCACCTGTTGTCTTGTAGCCGAGAGTTGTCTGCTGTGCGGCTCCGGTTCTTTCAGGATCATCAGGCATGTTTGCGAGTTCAAGTGGGGCAGTCTGCTTTACACCTTTATCTATCGCGGTCTTGTCCAGAGGACGTTTGCGGATAGCATTGATGGACTTGTCAAGATCCTCCTGAGTAACAGCAGCGCCACCGAATTTGTCTGCTAGTTCAGCCTTGGCTTCTATCCAGTTCAAGACCGTCTCGGCATATCGTACGCATGGAAATCCGTTTTCGTTCGTGCAAGATCCGTAATATGTAGGCAGAGACTTTCCGTTGTATGAATATGTCGGCCCCTCTCGGTCTATGAATTTTTCGCAGTACAGACCTGTCGCACTGGCTTTCGGCTCATCCCAGAAAGTGGCTTCAAACCGAGGGTCGCGTGTTACCACCATATCCTGTAGACGGAAGCTCTTGGCGTTCTCGACTGTTGAATTGGAATACGGTTTTCCGTCTTGGCAGATCCAGGCTTTCAGCGTGCTGAGGTTCCCTGACTGGGTCTGGGCCTCATTACCATTTGAATATGAAGCTATGCAGTGCTGGGAACCGTTGTTGATGGATTTGTTGTAGGCTCTGTAGAGGATAATCTCTTTGCTTGACGGCCTGGAGTACAGTGTTCCGAAAAGGGTTCGGAAATCTGTGTCAAATGCGTAGGCTCCGCTGTTGATGATCTGCTCAGCATAGCCTTTAGCAGCTTCAAGGAACAGTTTGGCCTTTGAGTCAACGTCAGAGCAGGTTTTCATGGCCTCATCGTTCTTGTGATAGATGTACCATGTGCCTTCGAACAGCATGCAACGGGAGGCTATTGTAGCCACCACAGCCTTATTCACGTAATCCTCCCCGTCATTGGAGCGGACGTTGGCCATAGCATAGTCAAAGTCTTCCTTAACCTTGGCCATCACCTCAGTTCTTGGGGTGCGTTGGGCGTACATGGCATCGTTGTCAGTAACTTCCACAACGGCATCGTAGTAAGGAACATCGCCGAACGATTCTACGAAGCGGCTGTATTCCCAACCTCTGAAGAAGCGGGCGACACCGTTCCAATGGTTGTAGGCCTCATCCGTCAGCTTGCCGTTGTCATGCATTGTGGCGAGTCTTGCGATAAGGAGATTCCACTTGCGTATGTAGGCGAAGTTCCAAGGACCTGAGCCACGCCTTGCCAGCCAGTAACCACGGTAGGCAAGTTCTGCTTTGTACCAATTGTCAGACGGCAGAGAGATAAGAATGTTAGACTGTTGTCCGGTAGTGGTGCGGTCATCACTGAACTCACCGGAAGAGTACACACCTGGCGCATAGACCTGTCCCCAGTTGTCGGAATAGCCGGTGAAATATGACCCGTAAGTTCCGTTCACAAACAATCTGATGTTGTTCTCATTTGCCCAGAAGTTATTGTCATTCATCGTTGTTTTCGATTCTCTGTCAAGAAAATCGCTGCATCCGACGAAAGCAAGTGCCAGAGCACCAACGGAAAGTATTTTAATAAAATTCTTCATAATGTTCTTTTTCTTATGAGATTAGAAAGTAACCTGAACTCCGATTGCCGCTGTCTTGAATGCAGGAGAACCTACACCGGCGCGGCTTGAGTTGTAGTTAGATGTGTTGAATGATGAGTATCCTGCGATTTCTTCCGGATCAAGAGGTAGGCCTTTGAGATGATCAAACGTGAAGAAGTTCTCAAGGGAAACATAGAATCTGGCCTTCTCCATATTGATCCTCTGGGTCAAATGTCTTGGCAGAGTGTAGCCAAGAGTGATGTTCTTGATGCGGAGGTAGGCCATGTTCAGCATGTACCTGTCGTTAGGTACCATGTTGAAGATGCTGCTTCCGGCGCAGTTTGCGGCACGCGGATAGAAAGCGTCATAATTGGCTGGTATGGTGGTTGTCGAACCATCCGCATTCGTTATGTCGTAAGAGTCATACCAGAAGTCTCCCGCGATAGCCTGGGCCATGGCTCCATCCGATGTATTAAAGCCAGGGAGGGTCATAGAAGAGGATCCGAGCATGTTGCGTTTGCCGATTCCCTGAAGGAAGATAGAGAAATCAAATCCCTTCCAGTCCGCATCAATCCTGAAGCTATATTCGTAGCGTGGGGTTGTGTTGCCGATGACAGTAAGATCGCCGTGGTCGTCCGTTAGGTTTTTCCCATTATCTATGACGCCATCTCCGTTCAGGTCAACGAATTTGACATCACCAGGACCTGAGATAAGTGTCCCAGAAGCGATCTTGCCTTGTGTCGCATAGTTCTTTCCTTCGGCGAACTGGTAGTACTTTCCGTATTTATCTTTCAACTCGATGAGCTTTCCGTTAGCATCATGAGCGAAATCATCGTGCTGGAAGAGTCTGTCGACCTTGTAACCCCAAATTTCGCCATAGGTCTTGCCAGAGTACCAACCAGACAGTATTTTGCTTGTCCCATATTCCGTGATCTTCGTTTTGGCGTCTGCTATACTTGCTGTGGCCGAGATGTTAAGACCGTTAGAGAAAGAGCGTCCCCAGTTGATGGACAGTTCCCAACCGTCAGTGCGCAGAGAACCGAAGTTTCCATTAGGAGCCGAAGCGCCGATGTTGTAGCTGACACCTTCCATCCCGATGATCATGTTGTTGGTGTTCCTCCTGTACCAATCAAAGGTAATGTTGAACTGATTGAACAGCGAGATGTCCGCTCCGATGTCGTAGGTTTCGATGTCCTGCCAGGTTATGTCAGGATAAACCGCACCAGGAGTGGCGAAAGACTGGTCTTTTACGCCCGAGTGGATCCAGTATGTGGTTGAGCTTCCCATTGTAGGAATGTACATGGATGAGCTTACTGTCTGGTCTCCGATGGTTCCCCAGGATGCGCGGAGTTTGAGCGATGACAGGACATCCGTGAACGGCTGCATCCAAGGTTCCTGCGTCACGCGCCAACCGGCCGAGACAGATGGGAACCATCTCCACTGAAGATTGGATGGGAATTTGGAAGATCCATCGTAGCGGAGGTTGCCTTCAAGAAGGTACTTGTCCTTGTACGTGTAGTTGACACGTCCAAAGAAACCAGCCGTTGAACTCCAGGAGGCGGAACCGCCGGAGGTTTGTGTACCCGTAGCAAGGTCAAACTGAGGGTTGGAGATGTCGATAAGCGTCATCTTCTTTCCCCATACTCCCGTATAGTCGTAAGCCACAGCCTGGAATCCAAGGAGGAATTTGAACATGTGCGTGTCGAAGAGGTTCAGATTGTATGTCGATGTGGCGTTCCAAGTCTGGCGCTGGGAAGTGAACGAGTCCTGATAGATGGAATCATATGTTGAAGTGTAACTATAGACATTCAATTTCTTGGCAGTTATCTCTTTTCCAAGTCCATTGATGTCATTCCACTCGTTGGTGATTGTCCGAATGCCGCCGTTGGCGTCAAGAGCGTTCACCGCGTCAGACCATGTGTCCCCCGCCATGTATTTAATGCCAGGGTTGCGCTCCTGTGTGTTGTTGACGGCGTAGGTGTAGTCCACGTCAATGTTCCAATTCTTGACAGGAGTTATTGTCGTTCCTACATTCACACTTGTGTAGTAGGTGTCAAGAGTCGCCTGGTTGGCTGTCTTGAACTCATAAGCGGCATTCCTTACATTGTCCCCATACTCGTTGGTCGGCTCCATCGGGTAGGTAGGTCCCCAGCGGAAAACATAGTACCAGACATCCGCTGTGGTCGAGTTGGTGGCAAAAGCCCATGACTTCGTTGATTTCGTGAACATGATGCCGGAATGGATGTTGAGCCAGTCGTTGATCTGGGTGTTGATTCGAGCGTTGGCGTTGTAACGCTTGAACCAATCGTAGTCCGTAACCTTAAGCATACCGTTCTGGTCAAGGTAGGCAAGACTGATGTTGTAGTTGGTTCTTCCTTTGTTTCCGGCTACGGAGACATTGTGAGACTGTGTCGGAGCGTTTTCCCTTACGAGATAGTCGTAAGCGTTGAAAGTTCTGATACCAATTTTCTTGTTTGAGCCGTCAACATACCAGTCGCGTCCGTACGTGAAAGGATCGCCAACGCCGACGCTGTTCCCGTATTTGTCTTTCCAGGCGACAGCGGCATTGTAACCCGCGCGGTCAATCAGCCAGAACGCTCCCACAGGAGTGAAGGTTCCGGTACGCTCGGCAGCTTCGACAGTATAGTGAAGTCCGTCAACATCAGCCATTTCGTAGTTTTTGGCCTTATTTTGGATAGAGAAGTTACCGGAATAACTTACGGTCACCTTGTCAGCCTCCTTGTTACCTTTCTTTGAAGTGATGAGAATCACTCCAAAGGCAGCCTTGGCTCCATAGATTGAGGCAGATGCGGCATCCTTCAGGACGGAAATGCTCTCAATGTCATCCGGGTTGACAAGGTTAAGAGACGGAATCTCCACGTTGTCGAGTAGAATGAGAGGGGAGGATGCCCCATTGTACGATCCAACCTGCCCACGTATTCTGAGGATAGGGTCGGAACCGACCTCGTTGCTGCCGACGCGTACGTTGAGACCGGCCGCCGCACCCTGAAGTCCACGTCCGACATCGGAGATAGGACGTCCTTCAAGAGCCTGTCCGACATTGACGCTGGCAACGGCTCCCGTAAGGTTAGCCTTCTTCTGTGTGCCGTAACCCACGACAACGACGTCGCTCAGCATCATGGCGTCTTCCTTGAGGACTACCTTCATGCCGTTGCGGGCGGTTGTGGTGACTGTGGTGTAGCCGAGGCAGCCGATTTCTACCTTTGTGCCTTCGGCGACATTGAGTGAGAAAGTTCCGTCAACCTGGGTGACGGTTCCCGTGGTTGAGCCAGGAACCATCACGCTGGCTCCCGGGATCGGGTTGCCGTTGACATCGACGATCGTTCCCTTGACTAGCTGCTGCTGAGCTGCTGCCTCGGGCAGTAAACCAGACTCGGAGGCGGCTGCCGTGGCGCTGAATGACAGCGTGCCGGCGAGCAGCATCATGAGAATGGCGTTTACCTTGTAAGTGCGATTCTTTTTCATTTACTAAAAGGTTTTGTATTAACTTATGGTTGTTAATGTGCCCGTTTAACAAATTAATAAGTAAAAAACATCTTGACTCGAGATTTTTTCCGTGCATGAATCAATGTTGCAAATTTAACGTTTTATGGTGGAAAAGCAAAAAAAACAGGTACTTTTTCAGGTCGGGCATGATTGCAGAACGTTTGCGGTGGTGGTTCACGAGGCGAATGCCCATGACAATGTCGGTGCGGATGGCGTTATAGACAAGATGAAGGGCTGCTTCCACCGATTGAAAAAGATGCTGGCGGACGGCGGATACAAAGGACGGAAATTGGCCGATACCGTACGCCAAAAGCTCGGTGCGGAGTTTACCGTTGTTCTCCGTCCGGACGAGTCTCCGAAGAAATTCTCCGTGCTGCCACTCCGATGTATTGTGGAGCGCTCTTTCTCCTGGTTGGAAAACTTTCGAAGAATTGCCATTGATCACGAGTTCTATTCCGATACGAGGCGATGGTTCATCTCGCCTTCTGCCGACTCATGTATAACAAATTATGCGACTGAAATTTAAATAGCTTCTTACTTTGACACGCTCTGTCTGTCCTTTCCTTTGCATTGAAGCTATATGCTTTATAGCTGATATTCTCCCCATAAGGTGTCGTGATTTGCAATCTATTATATGTTAATAGATTAGGTGATTGTCTTTAGCGTGATTCGACTAAAGGTAAGTGCGATATCGCCTGATTATCAATTGTTTATCAATCACGCACCTAAGCACACACTTTGCCGCCGCAACTGTCTCCTCTTTTGAGGCCACATTCCTATTCTATCCGCTTCCATTTGAAAAACATATTCCTTTTCATAAAATTACGATTATTTGACGAATACCGAGGAACTCATCATTCCCAAATTCATGGAATTGACAGAATTTACGACATGGCCGTCAGTGGCCGAGGTCAAGTATAAATGATTTGGAACGGTTAGTACGTGAGCGCCATATACATATAGGCGTTGCAAATGAAGCTGGCAGCAGGGTGAATTGCTCTGCTGTTTTGATTTTTTGGTACCCTGTGCAAACCCTGTACAAACCCTGTACAAACCACAGGCACGCAAGAATGGCTCTGGTAATGCTGTGAGGCCATTGTGTGTGTCTGACCCCCATATCACGAGGGAGGGTCAGCCACAGTGATAGCGGATTGAATACCGTTGGTGGCGTTTTAGCGTGTCCGTGGTTTGTAAATGATTGGCATTCTTTGCGGATAATGCCCTTAAGTGATGTAGAAAAAAAAGTTGCGTCAATCGATAAAATTGAATACATAGAATCACCCTTGAACATCAATATATGAGTCCACTTGAAAAAGTCGTTTTTGAAAAAAAACATGTGCCTCGCAGATACTTCTGTAAGGGGTAAAAAGTGGCAAATGGCACTTTTTCAA
>OGOZ01001216.1_pt1 | contig 14897 bp, 20 predicted proteins | sample 1552801 | NCBI WGS metagenome assembly OGOZ01 (sample SAMEA2580196, study PRJEB22360) | human gut metagenome | biome: human gut; feature: human-associated habitat; material: faeces | place: Denmark | collected 2008/2010
GGCTCAATTTATCCATATACCTTTAATAGTACTTATTTATTCTTCATATGTGGAATTTTTGTTGCGGTTCTCTCATTTGCGGAAATAAGTTGTTCTAACGGGCATTAAAGCCGTTTTGAATGGCTTAAAAACAACTTTTTCGGACTCATTTTCGGCAATTTGGCACTCAAATGATGTATATTTTGATGTAAATGATGTAAGTCGAACTATGAAACCCGTCAAATCTCCACTAACATTTATTATATTCATCTGCTGCCTGAAAGTCAACCCGCAAGCCACCCCCATTATAAATGTATATAAAATAAAGAGAGCATACTTTCCGAAACGGATTGTATGCTCTCTGCCTATTCGATTGTTACTGTGCCTTGAAATAATTATCAAGTCCTTTGAACTCTGATGTTTTCAATTCTTTAGTAACATCGGTGTAGATATTCAGCGTGGTTGAAATATCCGTATGTCCGAGTGCGTCCTGAATGACCTTTATATTAACTCCGGCTTCGCACATTCTCGTTGTGAATGTATGTCTGAGTGAATGGCAACTAAAATGGGGCAAAAGTACTTCGGGTTCTTCTGACTTTTCAAACTGCTCATCGTTGCAGTCACGAATAATACGGCGGATTGCTTTATTCAAGGTTGCTTGGTGCTGAGCCTGTCCAAAACGATTGATAAAGATAAAGTCTGAGTATCCGTCTATCGTAACTTCGCAATGAATGTCCAAGTCTTTCTGTTTCTGCTTTTCAAGCTCAAATGCTTCTTTGACAAAATCAAGCATTGGTACTTGTCTCATACTTGCAGGAGTCTTAGTCGTATTCACATTGAAATAGCAGCCTTTTTTGCTTCCTTCGGTACGGTGGTCATAATATACAAGCGTATGATTTACATCAATCATTCCGCTTTCCATATCTATATCGCACCATCTCAAGCCTGTTACCTCGCCGACACGCAATCCCGTTCCTATCATAACCGCAAAAACGGGATACCAATGCTCGTAAACCGGATGTGTTTTAAGGTAATCAAGGAACAAATCTTGCTCAGGTCTTGTCAAAGCTCGACGCTTCTCTGACTGGAAAGCGTGAGACTTTTTCAGTTCTCTCAACACATTGTCCGAGGGATTGTTTCTGATGTAATCGTCATCAACCGCTATCTGCAATATTTGATGTAGGACAGTATGAATACTGTCAATCGTGGAGACTTTCAAATTCCTTTCATCGGCAAGGTAGTTGTAGTATTTCTTAACATCTGACTTTCTTAAAGTTGATACTCGTTTGTTACCAATAACAGGTCGTACAAAGGTGTTGTATAGATACTTGTAATTCTCAAGGGTATTGTTTTTCAACCCCCTTTTCAAATTGAGCCAAAGGTCAAACAAATCATTAACCGTGGTATATCGAGCTTCGGTTTTTATGCCGTCGCATTTATCCTTCAAGATATTCTTCTCTTTTTCACGCAGGTCAGCTAAGGTCTTGGCATATATAAAACGCCTTTTTAACTGTCCGTCCATCCAACTAAATTGATAAGTACCGTTTTTTCTCTGAACCTCTCCGGTTTTTAAGACTGTTCTTGATTTATCTTTTCGCTTTTCAGCCATTACTCCATCCCTCCTAAATTCTATTGTGTGTTTCCGTATATCTATCGAGTTTTTCTCTTATGATGTGGATTTTGTTTCCCATCCATATTGCAAAGGGACAACCCGATGTGTTTGATAGCTCACGAAGCTTTCTTCGTGCAATGCCGGAATACTCTGAAGCTTCCTCAATCGTCAGCCATTGTCTTTCCCATATTGGAATTTCATTTGTTTTTGAAGTAAGCTTCTCTTGATATGCCTTTACTTCACGATTCAATGTTTCATCCTCATTCGACAAAATCAAGTTTTGTAATGTATTCATCAAAAGCCCTCCTTTTTATCAGTCTGCGATGTCCTAAACGAAGGACAAACGGACAATCATTTTGATTTATCATTTTCAAAAGTCCTGCTCTGCTTATACCCGAATACTCAACAGCTTCATCTATCGTCAGGTTTGCTTTATACCGTATCGGCACATCAAAACCCTGACCGACTGTCTTTCTTGTATCGTCCATTTTTCAAGCACCTCCTTGCGGTTATATCGAATACATTTCAGCGAGATACTTATCCAGTTTCTCACGCTTGATTAGTCGTTTTGCTCCATTCCAAAGAATAAACGGACAGTATTCAGAGTCTGACATTTCCCTTAATTTCTGCGAGCCGATACCGCTATAAGCTGCGGCTTCTTCTACCGTCAGGTTTGTTTTATGCCATATCGGCACATCAAATTTTGTATCTGCCATTTCTGATGAACCTCCTTGTTTTTGATATTCATATCATAATTCAAAGTTGGCGATAAGCCTATTATGCGAATAGACCTATCGCACACTTGACAATCAGACTATATGGAACTCATATTTTCAAGGTACTCATCGAGCTGCTGCCTTTTTATTAAACGCTTTGTTCCGTTCCAAAGGACAAACGGACAATCTTCGGATTCGGTCATCTTTCTCAGCTTCTTTACTCCGATACCGCAATAGGCTGCTGCTTCGTCCACCGTAAGATTTGTCTTTTTCCATATCGGAATATTAATCTTATTTTTCATAGCTTCCACTCTTACCCTTACGAACGGAACTTCTCTCGGTCACAACATAGTCCCAACCGGCTTTATCACATTTGTCGCAACGGTCTTTTTCCTTTGCGAACGGGTCAAGGCGACGCACGATATAATTAGGATTGTTAATATATTCACTCAGGCACTTAGGGCAGAGGCAACGGATATTTTCTTCCTTTTCTTTTTTATAAATCCAAAGCCCGAAAGTCTTTTTGAGCATTGTATTTATCCGTCTGATAAGTTGCTCATCATCAACTGTTCCGATATAGTCTTTCAAATCTTCTTTATTGACCGTCTGAACCTGCTCCAACAGCACCATTGACGGCTTCTTCAATCCGAAATCTTCACCAAGCAGAATGTGTGACGGCAAGTATCTTTTCTTGATAACGCTTGTAACGGCTGCTACGATAATAGTTGGTGCGTTCTTGTTGTAATCATCTGCCTGTATTACAAGCACCGGTCTTTCTCCGCTTTGAATTGAGCCGGTTCTGTTTCCAAAATCGTAGTAAAATAAATCTCCACGGCAAATTGTTCTTTCTTTCATATGTAAAACCTCACATTTTTTAGTTTTGAAGTGTCATTCGTGTCCGGAATTAAATAACCCCTTCACTCATTTGGACAAAGGGGGTCAAAATGCACACCCAAAATCAGAGGTTTTCATAATATTTTTTGAAATTCTTAATTGCAGCAGCTATGGATTTATCTACGGCACTGTAATTTACACCTTCTTCTTGTGCAATTTTTCTTGAACTCAGCCCCATAAGAACAACCTTGCACAATCTTTCCTTTTGAATAGGTTTCATCATCTCCAAGACTTTTCTGACTTTTGCTATCTCCATTCGGCGGAGTTGCTCTTTTTCTATTTCAAGCTGTTCTTCTTCCGCTTGTTCAAAAGGGTCAGCGAAAGGCGTAATCAGTTCCCGGTGGAACTGTTCTGAAATATCATCTTCATATCCGTAAACATCAAGTGTCCTTTTTGCTCGCTTTTCGTATTTGTCATCGTTTCTATCTGACTCGTTTATCACTTCACCTTGAGCCATAGAAAGTAAAACAAAAGGCGTGTATCTTTTAATGATGTCGGGATATTTTTTCCGAAGCTTTTTTTCGGTAAGTTCGGTAACAACCGCCCACTTCTCTTTGCCTGTATAATTTGTGTATTCATAACGCAAGTTTATGAGCTTGCAGTCCTTTGCAAATAATTCTTCCTGTTCGGTTAATGTAAGTTTTGTCATTGTCGTAATCTCCTTGAATTTGAATTTTTGAATTTGGTTTGAAATCAAAAATTCGGAGATTACGGGTATTCGGCGATATACGCCAACCACTTATATGTCACGGTTTTGCTCCTTTCGGAGCGACAAAAAAGCCGGACACCAAGAACTTAGGATATTTCTATCCCGCAATTCTCAGCGTCCGGCAATTTGATGACTCAAGAGCTTTCGCTCAAGGACTCGTGGCTCGGTACATCTGTCCGATATTTAATTGTTCGCTCGATTATTTTACTCTTACTAATCTGTACTTTACATTGCCCCTGCGCAGAGAAAGGTCAACTTCTACTACTTTGTGGCAGTTTGGGCATTTCAATTCAATTACTCCGGTGGTCATAGTAACCTTATCAAAGATACGCCAACCGCAGTGCTTGCACCTTACGATTATCTTTTGCTCTAAGTTATTCATATGCTACATCCCTCCGGGTAAATATTGATAATGTCAAAAGGATTATCGAGGTATTCCTTTTTGAGCAATCCAAGTTGTTTCATTCTGATAGCCAATGCCTTTTTAGAACAGCCTAAAAAATCGGCAAGTGCTTCAAATCTCTTATATACTTCCGGCGAGTAAATCTTATTCAGACATTCGATTTTATCTCCAAGATTGAAAAGAAACATTCCTTGCTTGATAAGGTTTTCCGGTAATAAAATAGCTGCTCCAAGTGTATTTGCCTGCCATTCTTCCCAATCAGATATAGGCTTGTTTCTTTCGGAGTTTGCCTTGTAGTAATGTACTCCTGAAGATTTCTGCGTTACCCCGTAATCGTTCGGAAAGAGCGTTTTGAAAATTTGATGACTACCCTCGTGCATAAGGGTGAAGTTTTTTCTTCCTCTCAGCTTGTTATCAAAAGCCAAGTCTTTTTCTACAAGGACAGTCTTACCGTCTAAAAAGAAAAAAGCCTCATTATCGTCATCTTCAAGAACTTGTACTCCAAGCTCTGTAAAGGAAGTCATTCCGAGAATACTGCCGTCGTAAGATAAATGTTGATACTCGACCGTAAGTCCGAGAACCTTTTCTAACAGTAGTTCCGGGTCAATCCTATATATTTTTGTGTTACGGACATCGGGAAGTTCCATATACGCTTTAACATATTTGGCAGCTATGGCTTCGATGTCAAATCTCGATAAGTGCTTCAAATCACAAAACCTCCTATCATCAGGTTTTTGCTTCAACAAACCACTTCCCGTTTTCTTCATCAAACAGAAATGTGGGCTTGCCGCAAATCTGCACCGTGTAGCGAATACCGGTTCCGCCTACCTTGGTAGAAGCGGCTCTGCATTTTTGGATAACACGGTCTATTTCATATTTTTCACCATTTTCAAACTTGATGAAACAAGGACGAGCCGTTCCATCAGGTCTGTGTGTAACATTTACTTCAACATATACTTTTCGTCTTTCGGATTCCATTTTTATACCTCATAATTTCTCAAAGTCAAAACTAATCTTCCAAAATGCCGGTATCCTGTAATACTCTTGTCCGAAACCTTGTACTTAGGTCGTTCATCTCCGGCAGTATTGATGTAACAGGAAAGGCTTCCTTTCTTAAAACGCTTTTTTCTGTCAAAGAAAAGAAACATCCCCTCATATATCCCGTAATCGGTAAAATGGTTTCCGCCGTCCGCACGAAAGATAACAATATCTTCACTGCACCCCTGCATAAAACAAGCGGGCATTCTTACATAAGCCATAACCTCTTTTTCATCAATCACATTAAGACCTCCTTAACCCACCATACCTGTCGGCATAGTGATTTCGGCTTTTTCCGGTGGTAGCCGCAAGTTCTGACACAGAACTCCATTCCTTATGCTGTCCTTTCCGAAACGCCTTCTGATTTCTTCAACACACTTTTCCATTCGCTCTAATTTGTCCTGCTTTGCGGCATCCATAAACATATCTATTTGACGGGGCGTGTCCTGTGGAATTAGATTTATGGCTTGTACCGTTACAGAACGGATAGGGTGAAGCCACCCATATCTCTTTTCAAAGAGTTGAAAAGCAGTCTTTGCAATAACCATCGGAGACTGTGTAGGAAGTGCTATCTTCGTTTGCCATTGCCTTGTATCAAGTGTATTGTCTCTAATATGAATTGCGACACCTTCCGCACTCAATCCGTGAACACGGAGTTTGTGTCCGATGTCTTGGGTCAATTCGAGAAACACGGGCCACACCTGCTCCGGTTTCTCTAAGTCTGCTACCGTAGTTATACCGTGTCCTACACTTTTAATCGGAGAAACAAAGTCTTTCTTTGCAACAAGGGAAAGGTCGTTGCCGTTAGCATAATTCCATAATGCGTCTCCGTTTTTTCCTAACCTTTGGCGTAAGAATTCAGGGTCGGTATTAGCCAAATCCCCGATAGTTCGTATATAGTAGCTGTCAAGCACACGCTGCGTTGCCCGTCCTACACCGAGCAAATCAGCGGCAGGAAGTTTCCAAATTTGTTCTCTGAATGTATCCTTTGCTATTACAGTAACTGCGTCCGGCTTTTTCATATCCGAACCGAGTTTCGCAAATATCTTATTAAAGGAAACACCAACGGAAATCGTTAATCCGAGTTCAAACTTCATTGTCTCACGAATTTCATTTGCCACCTTTTCCGGCGAGCCGAAAATCTTCTCTGTCCCACTAATATCCAACCAACACTCATCCATACCATACGGTTCAACTTGGTCTGTATATCGCTCATATACGCTTCTTGCGAGCTTTGAGTATTTTATGTACTCCTCATAATGTGGCGGTACTACTACCAAATCTTTGCACTTCTGTTTGGCTTGCCATACTGCATCGCCCGTTTTGACATCAAATGCTTTTGCCTTGTAATTCTTCGCAAGCACAATACCGTGTCGTTCTTCGACCGAACCGCAAACAGCAATAGGATACTTCTTTAATGTGGGGTCGAGCATACATTCAACGCTGGCATAAAAATTATTCATATCGCAATGAAGTATGTTTCGCATTATTTCAGAACCCCCTTGACTTTTTAGGAAGTTTAATGTAAACTATATGTAGTTCAACTTCCTGTTTCTTATTATACGCAGTTCAAGTACAAATGTCAAGAGGTAACAAGAAGTTAAACTACAAATTCTTAATTAAGGAGTGAACGCAAAGATGACATTCGGTGAAAAAGTCAAAGCCGGAAGAACTAAACTCGGTCTTACTCAGGAAGAGTTGGCTAATAAAATAGGCGTTACCGTTCGTGTAATCTGTTCTTATGAAAAAGATAAATCCCGTCCAAGAGGAATGGAAAGATATAAAGCATTGGCAGAAGCCCTCGGCGAAAATGTAAACTATCTGCTTTCGGAAGATGACGCATTTATCGCTGAGGTTGAAGATAAATATGGACGCAGAGGGGCAAAGCAGGCTCAGGAATTACTCGCAGAAGTAACCGGTCTGTTTGCCGGCGGCGAATTGGCTGACGAAGATATGCGTGAGATGGTTGACGCTATTCAGGAAGCATATCTTATTGCCAAAAAGAACAATAAAAAATACACCCCGAAGAAATATCGCAAAGACGAGCAATCCTCGAAGTGAAACTAAGTCCGCTTTATGGGACAGTATTTAGTTTATACTTTATTATAGGGTAAATATCAGGTACAATTATCCTACAAGGAGGTGAGCCGAATTGGGATATTACACTACGGCTGAGATTGTAAAAATCGTAAACAGGCTCATTGACCGCTGTGGCACTCGCAACCCTTACCGGGTGGCAAAAGAGCTTGGCATAAATATCATCTATCGGAACTTCGACAAACAGCGTGGAGCATATAAGGTCATATTAAAGAACCGCTTTATCTTTCTCAAAAACGGTATGCACCCTGTCGTGGAACAGATAGTACTGTGGCACGAAATCGGTCACGATATTCTTCATAGGCAAGAAGCTGTTGCGGCAGGTGGTTTCAAAGAATTTAATATATTCGATATGCGAGAAAACCGTATGGAGTATGAAGCAAATATCTTTGCTTCTCAGGCTTCGCTGCCTGATGACACCATTTTGGAGTACATTGAAAACGGCTACGACATTCAGCAAATTGCACGAGCAATGAGTTCTGACATCAACCTGATTGCTTTGAAAGTAGATACGCTCATAGCGCAAGGCTACCAACTTCGGAAGCAAGACCACCGAAACGACTTTCTTAAATACAATCATAAAATATAAGACCGTCAAGTCTCATTTGAGATCTGACGGTCTTTTTTATGTCCTTAAATTCCGCTCTTTCTTGGGAACAGCGTAAGCTGGGGGAGTTAGGAACAATTACGACTGGTAGCACCCCATCAACATCTATTCCTGACTACTACTCAGATGATGGAATCGTATGGGTTACTCCAACTGATATATGCGAAAACATCACATTTGAAAGTGCAAGGAAATTGAGTGACTTAGGGCAACAAGTCGGTCGTGTTGTTCCGAAAAACACCATACTTGTAACCTGCATTGCGAGTATCGGAAAGAACACAATGCTTGGAAATACGGGCAGTTTCAATCAACAGATTAACGGATTAACCCCGAATGAGAACGAGTGTGACCCTTATTTTCTTTTAACAGAAAGTGCGTTGTGGTCTGCAAAAATGAAAAGCTCCGCAGCTGCCGGAACAATGCAAATCGTGAATCGAACAGAGTTTTCTGAATTAAAGACTTGGCTTCCAAGTCTGATTGAACAGCAAGCCATTAGTGACTTCTTTCGCCAACTCGACAACCTTATCACCCTTCATCAGCGTAAGTATGACAAATTGACCAATGTCAAAAAATCTATGCTTGAAAAAATGTTTCCCAAAAACGGTTCAAATGTACCCGAAATTCGTTTTAAGGGATTTACTGAAGCTTGGGAACAGCGTAAGGCAAAAGAGCTGTTTGTATCAACTGCGGATAAAGGTTATCCGGAACTTCCTGTTTTGTCAGCAACACAAGACCGTGGAATGATTCGCAGAGATGAAAACAGCATCAATATATTCCACGACAAGAAAAATGAAGCCGGCTATAAAAGAGTATTGCCGGGGCAGTTTGTTATACACCTTCGTTCTTTTCAAGGTGGGTTCGCTCATTCTACAATAGAAGGAATAACCTCGCCTGCTTACACGGTTTTTGGCTTTTCTGAGCCTGAAAAGCACGACTCAGAGTATTGGAAATATGTGTTTACCTCTAAGTCGTTTATCCGGCGATTAGAAACAGTAACCTATGGCATCCGTGATGGGCGCAGTATAAGCTACGAGGAGTTTCTAACTCTCGGTTTTGTGTATCCGTCAAAGGCTGAACAAAAAGCAATTGCCCGATATTTGGACAAACTAAGCGACCTTATCACCCTTCATCAGCGTGAGTTGGAAAAGTTGAAAAATATTAAAAAATCGTGCCTTGAAAATATGTTTGTTTGATAGTTAGGGGGAAATGAAATGGTTTTTAATAAAGAGTCGGATTTTGAGGAAGCTCTGATTAAAATACTGTCTGAAAAAGGATGGGAAAAAGAAGTTCTTAAAAACTATTCTGAACAAGATTTGTTGCAAAACTGGGCAAATATACTCTTTGAAAACAATAGAGATATTGACAGATTGAACGATTACCCTCTGACAGACAGCGAAATGCAACAAATTTTAGAGCAAATCGAAACTCTTAGAACACCATTAAAATTAAATGGGTTTATTAACGGAAGAAGTGTGTCTATCGTCAGAGATAATCCGGATGATAAGTTGCACTTTGGTAAAGAAATCAGCTTGAAAATTTATGACCGCCGTGAAATTGCAGCAGGTCAGAGCAGATACCAAATAGTTCAACAACCAAAATTCCCCACAAAATCAAAACTGTTGAACGACCGCCGAGGCGACTTAATGCTACTCATCAATGGTATGCCTGTTATACATATTGAGTTGAAGAAAAGCGGTATTCCGGTAAGTCAAGCTTACAATCAAATTGAGAAGTATTCACACGAAGGAATATTCAGTGGTTTATTCTCTTTGGTGCAAATTTTTGTCGCAATGGAACCTAACGAGTCGGTTTACTTTGCCAATCCGGGTCCGGACGGTAAATTCAATCCCGATTACTATTTCCATTGGGCTGATTTCAATAATGAACCTATAAACGAATGGGATAAAGTTGCTTCAACTTTACTTTCTATTCCTATGGCACACCAGCTTATAGGCTTTTATACGGTTGCCGATGATTCTGACGGTGTATTGAAAGTAATGCGTAGTTATCAGTATTTTGCGGCAAGTGCCATTTCAGATAAGGTTGCCAAAGCCAAATGGGAAGGTAACAATCAACTCGGTGGCTATGTGTGGCACACCACCGGTTCAGGCAAAACTATGACCAGCTTTAAGTCTGCTCAGTTAATTGCAAGCTCTAAAGATGCGGATAAAGTTATTTTCCTTATGGACAGAATAGAACTCGGCACACAATCACTTAAAGAGTATCGTGGCTTTGCCGATGAAAATGAGTCTGTTCAAGCTACTGAAAATACAAAAGTTTTAATAACAAAATTAAAAAGTTCAAACCCTGCTGATACATTGATTGTTACTTCTATTCAAAAGATGAGCAATATAAAAGATGAAGCAGGAGGATTGAATGCTCGTGATATTGAACTTATAGGCGATAAGCGTATTGTGTTTATCGTTGATGAAGCTCATCGCTCTACTTTTGGCGATATGCTGATTACTATCAAAAACACATTTCCTAAAGCAATGTTTTTCGGTTTTACCGGCACACCGATTCAAGATGAAAATCAAAAGAAAAAGAACACAACGACTACTGTGTTCGGAAATGAATTACACAGATACAGTATTGCCGACGGTATCAGAGATAAGAATGTTCTTGGATTCGACCCTTATAAAGTATTAACATTTAAGGATAAGGATGTTCGCAAAGTAGTTGCCTTAGAAAAAGCAAAGGCACAAACCGAAGAGGAAGCAATTTCCGACCCTGTTAAAAGCAAAATATATTATAAATATATGGATTCAAGCAAGGTTGGAATGGTCGGTCATTTTGATGAAAAAGGCGACTATATAAAAGGTATTGAGGATTATATACCAAGTGTTCAATATAAGACCGAAGAACATACCAAAACAGTTGTAAAAGATATATTGGAAAATTGGACTACACTCAGTCACAATAGCAAGTTTCACGCTATTTTTGCTACAAGTAGCATTCCGGAAGCAATTGACTATTATAGATTGTTCAAAGAAATGAAGCCGGAACTGAAAGTTACAGCCTTATTTGACCCAAGCATTGATAACAATGGAGGAGTTCAATTTAAGGAAGATGGACTTGTGGAAATAATAAGCGACTACAATGAAAAGTACAGCCAAGATTTTACTATTCCTACATTTGCTAAAATGAAAAAGGATATAGCAGCTCGTCTTGCACATAAAAGACCGTATGAAAGAATTGTAAACGAGCCTGCAAAACAAATTGATTTACTTATTGTTGTTGACCAAATGCTTACGGGATTTGATTCTAAGTGGATTAACACCTTGTATATGGATAAAGTCCTCCAATATGAAAATATCATTCAAGCATTTTCTCGTACAAATCGTTTGTTCGGACCGGATAAACCATTCGGTACTATTCGTTATTATCGAAAGCCTCACACTATGGAGCGAAACATCAACGCTGCTGTAAAACTATATTCAGGCGACAAACCTCTTGGCTTATTTGTTCAGCATCTTGTTGAAAACTTAAAGCGGATGAACGAACTCTATGACGGTATTTTCGATTTATTCCACAACGCAGGAATTGAAAACTTTGAAAAACTGCCAACCGATACTACGATTTGTAGAAAATTTGCAAAAGATTTTAATGAGTTCAATGAATATTTAGAAGCTGCAAAAATACAAGGTTTCAAATGGGACATTACTTCTTATGTTGACGAAACAACTGGAGAAGTCGTTGATGTAACCATAGATGAAAACACATATTTGATATTGGCTCTTAGATATAAGGAATTGTCCGGCGGTACTGGAGGTACAGACGGTGGTGGTGATGATGTTCCGTATGACCTTGTGGGCTACATTACCGAAATTGATACAGGCTTAATCGACTCGGATTATATGAACTCTCGTTTTGACAAATACATTAAATTGCTAAATGCCGAAGGAACAACACAAGAAGCGATAGAGCAAGCGGAAACAGAGCTTCATAAAACATTTGCTACACTTTCTCAAGATGAGCAGAAATATGCTAATATTTTCCTGCACGATATTCAAAGAGGTGATGTTATTGTCGAGGAAGGTAAATCATTGAGAGATTATATCAATGAATACCTGTACAAAGCAAGGAATGACCAAATTCACAGAATTGCTATTGCGTTAGGCATAAATGAAGATTTGCTCAGAAATATTATGAGCTTGAAGCTTAACGAAAACAATCTCAATGAATTTGGCAGATATGATGAGTTGAAAAAGACTGTCGATAAAGCAGTAGCAAAGAATTATTTTGAAAAAATAGAGGGAACTAAAATAATACCACCCAAAGTCAATGTAAAAGTTGACAAGTTACTTCGTGATTTTATTATCAACGGCGGTTATGAAATTCCAATGCCGACAGATGATGAATAATCAAGTGCTTATTTGAGTCAAGGGGTTATCCCCTTGGCTCTTTTTTTCGTTATTCTTGGGAACAGCGTAAGTTGGGTGATGTAGTCAAAGAAATAACTCGTAATGATCCCGAATCGGAAGCACCCATAATGATGATTACGGCAAACAATGGCTTCATTGAGCAATCTGAAAGATATGCTTTTAATAACGCCGGAGAAAGTTTGAAGAAGTATATTCTTCTCAAAAAAGGTGAGCTTGCTTACAATCACGGGGCTTCCAAGTTGCGTCCATACGGTTCTTGTTTTGCATTGACAACAGCAGAAAACGCCCGTATTCCCTTTGTTTATCACTGCTTTTCTGCTGAAAATCAAAATGCAGAGTTTATGTCAATAGAGTTAAATGGTGCTGAGATTGAAAACCAACTTCGCAAGATTGTATCATCCGGTGCAAGAATGGACGGCTTGTTAAACATCTCGTTTGATGAATACACTTCCGTGTCAGTCTTATTGCCCGGTACTGAGGAACAAGACTGTATAGCCGACTTCTTTCGCCAACTCGACAACCTTATCACCCTTCATCAGCGTAAGCGGTTGTCGTCAATTCAAACTTGATAACGAACGCATCACCAAATCTACATCCTTGTTTTCAAGTTCTTGAATAATATGAAGATAAGTTTTTTGCGTTGTTGTCATACTTGAATGTCCTAATCTTTGTGCAACACTTGCTATTGATACTCCAGCAAACAAAAGCAGTGAAGCGTGTGTATGCCTCAAACCGTGAATTGATATTATTGGAATTCCGGCTTTCTTACAATGTCTCGTAAGAATATCATTCACGGTAGAATTATATACTTTTCCCGAAATAAAAATCGGTTCATCTTGCGGTAGGTCTTTAACTAATGTCGAAAACTGAATTATCAGTTGCCAATCTATCTGTATTCTTCTAACAGAAGATTGGTTTTTAGTTGGCATAAAGCCTCCGTTGCCCTTATAATCCCAAGTTTTGTTAATTGATAACGACTGCTTCGAAAAATCGAAATCATTTGGCGTTATTGCTAAAGCTTCAGAAAATCTCATTCCTGTTTTCGCAACTAATAGAATAAACCAATCCCAATTAAGTTCTTGGTTAAGCTCCAGTACTGACAATAATTTGTGCAGCTCAAATTGATTGAGATATTTAATTTTCTTTTGCCTTGGTTTTTTGCCTTTAATAATGGCTTTTCTCGTCGGGTCTCGTTCAATAAGTCCTTCGTCAACAGCATCAAGCACTGCCCCTTTAAGTTGATGATGAAAATCCATTGTTGTCTGTCTTTCGTGCAGTTTAGCATAATCGTTAAGCAATTTTTGATATGTAATTCTTGAAAGCTCGCATACTTTCAATTCCGGCGCTAATCGTTTTATCCACGAAAGCGTAAGCAGATATTTATCCATAGTAACCTTTCTTATCGCCCCTTCCTTATACACCGTTATCCACTGAGCGTAGTAGTCATAAAATAAGTCTGTTTTATTTATGTTATTCAGCATAAAATCCTCCTGTAATTAAGTTGGCTCACGCTGATGAAGGGTGATAAGGTGGTCGAGGTTGGCGAAATATTGACCAATAATCTTTTGCTCTGCCATTGTTTTCGGCATCATCAGCTCCATATTCGCCATTTGTTTTCCTGATACCTCAACGAAAGTTGAGCCAGCTCCGACTGTTTCTCCGTACTGTTTTAATTCCTCTGTTCGTGAGAAAATAAAGTATGAGTCTAACTCGCCTTTGTGCGGAACTATGGATTGAAAGCCTTGATTAGTACAGCCTTTTCGGGTCAAAATAGCGGTTTTTCCTATTCCAGCACGGGAGGTAAACAGTACAGTCCCAACGGGTAGCATTTTTGCTGAACTGTGATTATATCCTTCCTCTGTTATCTTTAATACTTGATTTTGCATGTTTTCATCTGTCTCAATATATGTATCGTATCCATACACTTTATTCAGATTTTGCTCAATATCTTCGATATTTTCTCCATTTGTATTTAACTGTACAAAATACAGTCCACTTGATGTATGATTTCCATTTATATCATTAATATTGTCACTACCAACCGTAAACTCAATACTTACTGCATCTGCAAAATCCGTTTCAACATTTTCGTAAATAAGTATCTCATCTTTTTCGTTCTTTGTTACTGCATCGGGTTCTCCAAGCATACTGTAAATTTCCTCTGCCGTACTTCCCCATATTATTTCTTTTCCATTAACCGTAATTTTGCTTAAAGCATCTGATTCATTTACACCTGATACCGTATTAATCAAAAACACTAACAACATCATAATAACTCTGATAATATTATTCATGCAATCACCACCCTCTAATAAGATATCACCTAAAATCTGAATCAATGCATTATGGATGGAGAGCCACTATACTCTGAAATATCTCCATTTGCATAATACACTTTAATCATCGCAACTAAAGTTTGTGATCCAAAGTTATAATATCCCGAATTTAAAGTTTTTC
>OGOZ01001221.1_pt1 | contig 14868 bp, 11 predicted proteins | sample 1552801 | NCBI WGS metagenome assembly OGOZ01 (sample SAMEA2580196, study PRJEB22360) | human gut metagenome | biome: human gut; feature: human-associated habitat; material: faeces | place: Denmark | collected 2008/2010
ATCATGCTCCATTTGAAGATGAATATGAAGATGGGGTCAAGAATGACGTTGATAACGGCGTCCGCAAAAATGAGATAGGGTCAGTCCCAACTTCTGTGTAAGCACCGGAATATGGTGCAAATAGGGCAAATTTATGCAGGGCGGGAGCGGCGCAAGCTGCTGCCGCCCTGTTTTCAAAATTACAGCAGCTCATGGGCGCGTCAAGGCCGGAGGCGCCGTCCCCGTTCACCTCGTCCCATGTGCAGTCGGTCAATCCGGCATACGGTCGGCAAAGAACACGGCTAACTGCGCGTGGATCACGCTCCTGTCCTGTCGTCTGCCGGGCCATTTCTTCGCAATATCCATCATGGCAAGATATAGCATTTTCAGCAGGCTGTCATCTGTTGGGAATACAGATTTTGACTTGATTCCTTTCCGAAGCTACCGGTTAAGCCCTCGATTGTGGTGGTCGTATAGATCAGGCGGCGCACCTCCTGGGGGAATTTGAAATAGGTTCTCAGGTTGGGTCAATTCTCCCGCCAGGAGTGAACGATTTTGTGGTATTTTCTGTCCCAGCGTTCAAAAAAGGTGTCTGGAGCATCTATCGCAGCAGCCTCATCCACTTGGCGCAGACTGCCTTCAGATCTGCCATGAGGGTCTTTATGTCCTTCTACGATACATATTTGCCGGAATTGCGGAGCTGATGGACGACGCAGTTCTGAATTTCCGTTTTGGGGAACAATGCTTCAATGGCAGCGGAAAACCCGCCCAGACCAATACCGATGGCGATATAGACGGCCTTTTTCACGATTTTCACGATCCGCCCCTCACTGTGGACATGATGGCGGAGGGCAACCATGAAAATCACTGCGTATACGCTCTCCAACGGTCGCTGCTGCCATTCTTTCACTATGGGAAGCCTCTTATCTGTTATTCGGCTTACAGTCGTGTCGGACACCTCTACGCCGTAGATATCCCGAATATGAGCCTCAATATCCGATGTGCTCATGCCCTTGACGTACATGGACAGGATCTTTTCCTCGATGTCCTGACAGATGCTGGTCTGGTTTTTCTTCAGCACCTGAGGCTCAAATTCGCCCTTACGATCCCGGGGCACGGATATCTCCACATCGCCGAAGCAGGTGCGCAGCCTTTTGCTGCTGTGCCCGTTCCGGCTGTTGTCCGTGTCCTTGTCTTTATAGTCATACTTGCTGTAGCCCAGTTCGCCGTCCAGCTCCGCATCGAGGCCGTTTTCCATGAATTCGGCAATCGTTTCCTTGAACAGACTCTGAGTGTCGTCCATACTGCCTATGTTCGCTGGCTGCTGCAGTTCACGGATCTTGGCTCTGCGTTCATTTTCTTCTGGCCTGAGTTTCCTTCTTGTCATAGCGACATCTCAAATATGATGCTCCTATTCTACACCACATTGGAGGGTTACACAAAATACGGGATGGTCTCCTTCCTCAACACTGTCCTCACGCCCTTTTAGTCCAAGCTCTATGCGCATGGCAGCACTTTCATACACTAAATCAATAACTGTTCTCCGCCCTTCCTTTGTTCCCATAATAGGAGGGCTCTTTTTTTAACGATAGCGACAACAATTACGGCACCTAAGAACGCGGCTTGGCGCTCTGGAATGCCGTCATTTGCGGCATAACGCTTTTCGATAAGGTAGAAAATGAATACTGCTAAGCTAAAATAATCCCTCTGTGTCAAGCCAAGAAAAGTAAAGCATCCCGTGCGCAATTATATTTTTATCAGCGGAATGACGCTTGCCATACTGTTCAGCTTTCCGGCCTCAGACTTAGTGTAATTCTGAGGCCAAGAGCACAGCCGCAGCGTTCAGTGCTCCAATAAGTGAATAAAATCCTGGGCAGTTCTTGACATACCGGCTTCTCCATGTGGCAGAACAGCAACCAGCGTCCACTTCAGCTTGTTGCCAAGAATACGGTACATATTGATTTTTGAGATCGTATCGGCATCCTCACTGAAAAGATACAAATCCGGCGCAATCAACAAGTCGTTGCTTTGACTGACAATGCGTACCGCGGTCGAGGTGTTTCTCACCCTCATCGAGAGCTGCGGAGTAAAATCCGCGGATCGCAACAGCTGTTCAGTTAACAATTCTGTGCGATTTCCCACAGCAGAGCGCACAAAGAATGAGTTGACGCATTTATGCAAGTCAAACCAGTCAAGACCGCCGTCATCGGCAGAAACGGAAAACTCATTCAACGGATTTGATTTGGACATGGTCAGCACAATCTCTCCGTCATGAAGCGGGATATAAGGAAGGGACAGAGTCTGAAGAGGAAGGAGAACAAAGGCGATATCAATTTCACTGTCAACACTCTTCTGCTCCAGAACGGCGGAGGAAGCTTCCACAAGAGATATTTTCACATTCGGGTATGCTTTACGGAACATGCTCAGTTTCTTCGAAAGATAGATATTACCCAGCGCGTAGCCTACACCCAAAGAAAGCGTGCAGCTCCGGCTCTGCTCCAACAGAGCGAGCTGACTATTCAGCTCGGTCATGTGCCGGTATATATTCTCGGCAAAACGGACAAAAAGCAAGCCTTCCTCGGTAAGAAATCCCTGCTTCTTATCCCTGTTGAACAGAGTAATATGGTTTTCATCTTCAATACGGTGTACGGTCTGAGAAAGTGTGGGCTGCGATATGAAGAGTTTTTCGGCAGCACGGGTAAAATTTTGCTCCTGAGCAAGAATAAGGAGGTATTCTATCTGCCGAATACTCAAAGAATCAAAGCGCATGGTTCCTCCTCATAGATGATATGTGCGTTTTGTTTGCTATACTCTCATTACTATCAGTATACTCAATAATTCAAAAAAATCAACGCAAAAACTATAGCAAAAAGCTATCGAAAATAGACAAAACAACTATTTCACAATTACAAGCTTGCATGATATATTATGCATAAATAACAAAAAACTATGGAAATGAGGCGAATACATGAGAAATTATACCGGTGAATTTCTACACTTCTATATGGGCACAAGGTATGAGGATTTTCCGGAAGAGGCACTTTCTTTGGCAAAAAAGCATTTCCTTGACTGCATAGGTTGCGCATTGGCGGAAGTATCTCAACCCCGGAGCGATATTTTTCAACGTTATCTCGGAGACATCGCTTCCACTGGAGACTGCCGCATTCTCGGCAAGGGCAGAAAGACTACTGTGGAAAATGCTGCCTTTGCTACTGGCATTCTTGCGCATACTATTTGCTTTGACGATTCCGGCCCATCCCATCCTTCGGTAACAATTGTCCCGGGATTGGTCGCTTTGGGCGAAAAGTACCATCTGAGCGGAAAAAAACTTCTTTCTGCACAGATTCTTTCTTACGATCTGTTTCAGCGTCTGAATAAGATTACCGGTGAAGCATGGGATATGAGAGTCCGTGGCTGGCATCCGAGCGGCTTTTTCGGAGCGGTCGTCGGCGCAGCTCAGACATCACGCCTTTTAGGATTGGACGAGGCCACAGCGGCCCGCGCGATGGGCATTGCAGCATCAATGGGCGCGGGATTGAGCCAAAATATCGGCAACATGAGTATGGGACTTCATGCTGGCAATGCAAGCCGCAACGGAATCACGGCGGCTCTGTTGGCAAAGGAAGGCTTTACTGCCGATCCGCAGCCCCTGGAGGGACGCTTCGGTATGCTGGATGCTCTTGCCGGACCGGGAGCTTACGCAATCGACTGGTTGATAAAAGACCTCGGAAACCCCTTCATGCTGGTTAATCCCGGTATTACCATCAAGCCTTATCCCAACTGCTGGGCACATCACAAGGTGCTTCAGGCTGTATTGGAAATGAAAGCGGAGCATCAAATTGACGCTGACGATGTGAAGGCTGTCTATGTTGACCTACAGAAGAGCAAACCTACGTACCGTTACCTGCTCCCGGAAACGGATCTGGAAGCAAGATACAGTCTCGGCTACGGCATTGCTGTGGCTTTACTGGACGGCGAGCTGACCCTGAAGCAGTATAAGGATGATCGGATCTGCTCCGAGCCTGTCCGTGACATGATTGCTCGCATTGTAGACACTCCAGCAAATGATCCTGTTGCGCAGCAAACCGTCAAAATTGTTCTGAAGGACGGACGTGAATTCTCAAAGCGTGTGGAATTCTCCAAGGGGCATCCGCTTTATGACCCCATGACGATTGACGAGACGGTGGAGAAATTCCGTCTCCAGGCGTCAATGATCCTCACGGAGTCTGCAGTAGAAAGGGCAATCGATCAGATTCTCCATTTAGACGAAGTAGACGATTTCAGTAAAGTAATGGATACACTGATTATGTGATAACCGGGAAAATACGCTAATGAGGAGAAGAAAAAATGACAGAAACCAAAAAAATTGACCGATTCCTGTCTGTCTTGGAATTGATTGCATGCATCAGCTTTGTCTGCTTTCACCTTTACACGGCAACCTTCGGCAATCTGAAGGGGACGGCCCAGAAGGCAGCCCACTTGGGACTGATTTTTCTGATTGCCTATATCAATCTCTTCCATAAAGACAAGGGGAAAAAATGGCTGCAGGCTTTGGACATATTAGGCGTACTTGCGGGTGTCGGAAGCTGTGTTTGGCTCCTGTATATTTACAAGATATACGAGTTGCGCAACGGAGTTACGACTCCTATCGATGTGCTGTTCGGTGTCATGCTGATTGCTGCACTTCTGTATGCATCCTGGCGCAGAATCAGTAAAGTGCTGTCTATCGTCATAATGTGCTTTATTGCTTATGCCTTCCTCGGGAAGTATCTGCCGTCACTTCTTGCGCACAGCGGCTTCCGCTTCTCTCGCTGGATTCACATTATTGTCTACACTACTGAAGGTATTCAGGGAACTCCACTGACCTCCTCCGCGACCTTTATCTGCCTGTTCATTATTCTTGGCTCTCTCTTTACCGTTACCGGTATCGGAGACTACTTTACTACACTGGCCACCTCGTTGGTTGGTAAATACCGCGGCGGTCCCGCTAAGGTTGCAATTGTGGCTTCCGCACTGTTTGGCACTATCTCCGGCACTCCGAGCGCTAATGTTATCGGCACTGGTACTTTCAGTATTCCCATGATGAAGAAGCTTGGCTATGAACCGGATTTTGCCGGTGCAGTAGAGGCAGTTGCATCTACAGGCGGCTCCATCATGCCGCCGGTTATGGCTACGGCCGCATTCCTGATTGCCGAGATTCTAGGCATCACTTACTGGGATGTCGTAAAGGCTGCATTCATTCCTGCAGTGTTATATTATCTTGCACTCTATTTCATGGTAGATCTGTACAGTATGCGCCATCATCTGATTGGACTGAAGCGCGAGGAAATGCCCAGCTTTAGGTTGGCTATCAAGCAATTCTATCTGCTGTTCCCGATGCTGGTTCTGATTCTCCTGATCAGTGTTTTCCGTACCACCGTCACCAAGGCCGGTATCATTACCATTGGCTTTACCTTCCTGCTGAGCTGCTGCACGAAGCAGACCCGATTCACCAAGGAACGTTTCAAAGAATTCTGCGTTGCGGCCGGCCGCGGAAGCTGTGGCGTTGCGATTGCCTGCGCGGCTGTCGGTATCATCGTAGGTACGGTTACCGGCTCGGGACTCTCATTCCGCCTGTCGGCCGTTCTGGTTAATATTGCTAACGGCAGACTCTGGGTGTTGCTTATTATCACAGCGATTGCTTCTTTGATCATGGGCATGGGTATGCCGGCAACGGCCTGTTATCTTGTGCTTGCAACGCTTGTTGCTCCTGCCATCATTGAAATGGGCGTTCTGCCCATTGCGGCTCACCTGTTTGTTTTTTACTTCGGCATCATCTCCAATGTCACTCCGCCTGTTGCACTGGCGGCATATACAGCCTCCGGTATTGCCATGTGCAATCCGTCAAAATGCGGTTTTACAGCTTTCAAGCTTGCTTTGAACGGATTTATTCTTCCCTTTGTCTTTGTCTACAATACAGTGCTCCTAAACGAGGGCTCCGTTCTCAGCATCATTTGGGCTTTTGCGTCTGCCTGTGTTGGCACTTACTGCCTTGCGTGCGCCATTCAGGGACATACCCCGATGGGCAGACCGAAGACGCTTTTCCGTATCATGCTCGCTGCTGCGGCAATCCTTTGTATTTGGCCGGGAGTTGTCACCGATCTAATTGGACTTGTCCTCGGCGTTGGCGTTCATCTGCTGTGCAGACTTGAAAACCGCCATCCCGACGCGCCTGTTGCTACGTGACAAATCGTATTACTGTCTGCAATAAAATGCAAATACAATTAAAAAATCTTGGAGGAAAAAACATGAAAAAACTGCTTTGCCTGATTCTAGCACTTACCGTGGTTCTTGCACTGGCCGCCTGCGGCACCGCTGCTCCTGCAGTAACCGAAGCACCTGCTGAAGCACCCGTCGAAGCTCCTGCGGAGCCTGTCGTCACCCGCACCAAGACTGAGATCACCGTCGGCTGCGGCACATCTTCCGGGGTCGGTTATGCTGCTGCCAGCACGATCGGCGCCATTCTCCAGAATGAGTACCCCAACTATTACACCGCAAAGCCCGAAGTCACCACCGGCGGTGCTGAAAGCCTGCGTCTGCTTGCTTCTGGCGATGTTATCCTCTGCTCTGCGATGGCAGATGACGTTGTTGCTGCCTACAACGGCGAGAGAGGCTTTGACACTCTGGCTGGCAAGGTTCGCTACATCACGAGCGGCAACATGACCACCATTCAGTTCTTTGTACGCAAGGATGTTGAGGCAACCAGCCTCGCCGACTGCAAGGGTCTGAAGATAGGCGTTGCCTCCGGTACGATGTTTAACTACTACTGGGGCTATATCTGCGAGACCTATGGTCTGACCGATGCAGATTTCAAGTCTGTTGAATCCATCTCTACCAAGGATGCAGCAGAGGCTCTGAAGAACAAGCAACTGGACGTTTTCTGCGCTGTTACTGCTGTCCCGAATGCAACCATGCAGGATGTCGGCCTGTCTGACGGCATCAAGCTTCTCACCATGACCGATGAAGAGATTGAAAAGATCATCTCCCTGCAGCCTGCGTTCCAGAAGACCACAGTCGATGCAGCTCTCTACTCCTCAGAAGGTACCATCAACACTGTCGGTGTCCGTAATGTTTACGTCTGCTTAGATACCACCGATTATCAGCTCGTTCGCGACTGGGTCGAGGCGATTGATACCAACAATGATGCCCTTAAGGCTGCGCATCCTCAGGCCGGCCAGTACGGCAATCATGAAAATGTTCTTGCCTGCCAGCTCATCCCCTTTGCTGATGCAGCCCAGGACTACTACGCCGAAATCGGTCTTATAAAGTAACCTTAGAAAATCACATAGAAAGGATGTAGCTGAATTGTACCCAGGAAGAGATCAGAATGCTATAAAGACTCGAATTCTTGAACAGATGGATAAAGCGGGACTGGATGCCCTGATTCTGACTGCACCCCATGACATTTTCTATGCAACCGGCCATTGCTCCCGAAACGTATATCGCTCCGGCCGTGTGGGAGCATCTGCCGCTGTTGTAAATAAGTCCGGTAAGGTTGGTCTTGTGATCAGTGAATTCGAGAAAGCAGTTGCCGAAAAGGCCTGCAGCAAGGATATAACTCTTTATACCTACCCCGTGTGGATTTATATTGAAGATCTTGCCGTAGAAGGAATGAAGAAGGAAACTCAGCCTGACCTTAACAAAACTTGGAAAATGGCCTGTGAACTGTTGGATAATGAAAAACCCGGGATGAAGATCGGTATTGCCAACAAGTGGACCAGCATGGAGGAAGCGGATTTCCTTTGGAATCACTTCGGACGTGAAAACGTTGTGGATTGCACGAAGGCTCTTAATGAGGCCAGAACCATTAAAACTCCTTGGGAAATCGAAGTCCTTCGCCGCAATGCCAAGGCCGCAGAGCGCGCCATGTACCTTACGATGCGTGCCACACTCCCCGGGATGACCCCTGCTGATATTCATTATCTGTTCCATCACTATTGTTTGGAGCAGAGTCCTCAGATGACCAGTCTCAGTCAGGCGCACACCTTTGGCAGCACTTATACGCCCGCATGGATTCCGGATGATATGCGCTTGGATGTTGGCGATCTGGTTCGTCTGGATGGCGGCCCGTATGCCGATGGTTACAAGTCAGACCTTGCTCGTACCTATGCCGTTGGCGGCAGGACACTTCCCGAAAGGGAAGCTCTGTATGCCGAGCTTTATAAGGGCTACGAATATGCCAAAGCTCATATTGGCCCTGGCGTTCGCTTCTGCGATGTATTTGAAGGCGTCAACAATACCATCCATATTCCCGGTTATGTAAGAGGACATTTCGGTCATTCCATTAGTTGCGATATTACCGGCGAAGAAGCACCTTTTATCGGCCCGAAGGAAACCCGTACATTTGAGCCGGGCATGGTGCTGTGCATTGAATACCCCTTCTACAGCTCTCGTCGTCAGACCTATAATATAGAGGATGAGATCCTTATTACTGAAAACGGCATAGAGATGTTTACCAAGACCCCGGATTCCCTTACGCTTTAACCCTAACTCAAAAACCGGCACAGCTTGCTCAGAAAAAGCTAAATGTGCCGGTTTTTTTATCCTGATCGCGCCTCATCAGGAAATATCAGGTAATACATTAAGCGTTTCGATATTCCCAATTTTGCCGCAAAGAGCAGCGGCTTTATTACTGCCGAGAAGCGGCTCGACAAGACCAAGAAATTTTTTCTCTTCCTGTTCAGATGAAAGCGGCGCAGAAACGCTGCCGGACATATCATCGATCTGACAGGTTTTTTCTGTTCCGTTCCTTAGAGTGACTGTCATACGGCTGCCCCAACGCTTTGGATATCTTTGCGTAAAGAATGGGTCTGCTACCACCGTTGTGGCGTTGGCAATTCTCTTCACCTCTTGATTATGGAGAGCTTCATCGGAAAATTCAGAAAGAGTGAGCTTTCCAAAAACAAACGCAGCGGCACATGTATACGGAATGCTGAATTTTGCCTCGACGGAGCTTTCGGGATACTTTGAAAAACCGCATTGAAGAACTCCTATGTCATAGGTCTCAACCAGCACAAAGGCAATCTCTTCCGGACGCAGACCATTGCGTAGCTCCAATGCTGCATCAATTGCGTGGTGTGTGGTGCGGCAACAGGGATAGGGCTTTTTATCAATCTTCATGATCTCAAAGCTCTGTCCCAGACCTTCGGTAAGGCGTGACAGATCATAGTTGTCGCTAACGGCACGATAAAGCCCTCCGTCCTTTGCATCAAGAATATGTGCAGGACCGGTCATTCCACAGCGAGACAGAAGACAGGCACTAACTCCGTTGACTGCGGCGCGGGCAGGGTGGAGTTTTTTACAGGTGGAGCCTTCTTCCAAAAATGCCCACAGGCCGGCGGATTGCGTGCCAGCCATGCCGAGCGCGGAAAGCGTCTGCCTCTCATCCAGGTTCAGAAGCTTTGCCGCTGCCGCTGCTGCGCCGAACGGCCCGACGATGCCGGTGGTGTGCCAACCGCGCTTCCTGTTGCTTGCAACATCCATACCCATACCGACACGCCCCATGACCTCGTAACCAACAATGACAGCTTCCAACAGTTCCTTGCCGGAGCTACTGATGGCATCGGCAATCGTCCATGCGGAGGGAATGACAACAGCACCGATGTGGGACTTGGACTGGGTATGCACATCATCCAGTTCCAACTCATGGGACATTAGACCGTTAATCATCAAGGCGGAGAGAAGATTGGCGCGACACCCAAGACCCCAAAGCGCGGCGGAGCTACCATTCGTACCTAACCCAGTCCATTTGCTATAACACTCTGCAATTTTGCGTACCTCACAGGAGCCGGACGCACCCAAAGCAGCACCCAGAGTATCCAAAACGCAACCCCTTGTGCGCTGAATTACGTCGGGGGTCATCTGATCGAGAGAGAAACTGCAGATAAATTGTGATAAAATTTTCAATTCGTCAGCCATAATTTAAATGTCCAAAGAATTATATTTCTCAATATAGTTCAGTAATCCACCCTCACTGACAATCTTGATCTCTTTGTCGGACAGCGTGAAGGGCATAGAAAAGTCGGGATCGTTGACTTTCCTGATGACACGGTTTTTTACGTCTACAAAAAGTTCATCGCCTTCGTCAATGCGATCGGTATCACACTCAATGATAAGCATTCCATTGTTTATGGCATTGCGGTAGAAAATACGGCCGAAAGATTTGGACAGAACTGCCCCCACGCCGGAGAGTTTGATGATGAGTGGGGCAATCTCACGGCTCCAGCCGCCGCCAAAAATCCCGGCAGCAAAAAACCGATCCCCGCAGCCAAAATTCCGGTCAGCAACAATAAAGTCATCTGCTTTAACGCCCTTGACGAAATCTGGCCGAGCATCCTCCAATACATGCTTCGCATATTCGGCGGGATTAGCCCGCAAGGAAATCAAGCGTCCCGGCGCGATAGAGTCTGTGCTGACATTTGAGCCGAATTTCCATGCTCGACCCTGAATGAAATCTCTGATCATAACTGAGTTTTCTCCTTTCTATTATGCAGCAGTCAATCCATTACCTCACGGGGATCGGTGATATGTCCTCTCAGCGCGGTAGCCGCGGCAGTAGCAGGACTGGACAGGTATATGCGGGCGGTTGGATTCCCCATGCGCCCCTTGAAGTTCCTGTTCTGTGTGGCGACAACCACCTCATTATCAGCGGGGATGCCCTGATGAACGCCCATACAGGGGCCGCAGTTTGGTGCCTCAATCATGGCACCAGCTTCGGCTAAAGTCAGAAAAGTACCGTCGCGGAGGCACTCCTTATAAACGGCGTGCGAATTGGGAATCACGAGAAGACGGGTGCCTGAAGCAACCTTCTTGCCCTTGAGAATTTCAGCAGCAATGTGCATATCCTCCACACGGCCGTTCGTGCAACTGCCAAGAAAGACCATGTTGACATGATCGTCCCCACAGTTTTTTGCAAGGTCGACATTCTCCACATAGTGTGGCTTGGAAACCAACGGTTCGAGCTGAGAGGCATCAATGTCGATTACGCGCTCATAATCGGCTTCCTCATCGCCGCGAATCTCCACATAGTCCTGCTCACGGCCGAATTTCTTCAGAAATTCTCGGGTATGTTCATCGCTTTCCATGATGGCGTTCTTTGCCCCGAGATCCACACCCATGCTTGTGATGGTAAGTCTGCCGTCCATGGACAGTGAGGAAATGGTATCACCGCGAAACTCGAGCGCCTTATAAATTGCCTGATCGGACTTTATGATGCTGGCAAGCTTCAGTATGATGTCCTTGGAGTAAACGCCTTTCGGAAGCTTTCCGTTGACGTTGATCCGAAAGGTCTCAGGGACCTTGATCCAGGTTTTTCCATAGCGGGAGACAGCAACCATATCCGTTGAGCCGCAACCGGTTGCAAAGCATCCGAACGCTCCGTGAACGGTGGTATGGGAATCACCGACAATGCAAACCGTACCGGGCTTCAAAAATTTTTCATAAACATGGGCGTGAACATGTCCGGTACCGCCTTCTTCCCAGTAGCAGCCATGGTCGTGCGCAAAGGCACGGCAGAGAGCGTGTTCATTTGCCACCTCTCGCGTGGATTCGGGGCCAAACTCATTGGCAAGCAACATCCGCCGCGGATCAAAAACAGGATCATCATAGTAATTGCGCTCTTTCATCAGACGCACCAGGAGCGGACCGGAGCCGTCATGCAGGGCGGCAAAGTCCACGTTGACAACAATCGTTTCGCCGGCATGGACTGCTCTGCCCTGGTTTATACTTAGAATTTTCTCAGTAAGTGTCTGTCCCATAAAGGTACCGTCCTTTTTATATAGATTTGGCTAAAAAAGCCTTAATCAATGTGTTCGCGTTCGGCAACGATTCAAACTTATCGATTCTGTCGAGGAGTGTGTCAATCTGCATAGGACTGTAGAGAGTCTCAAGATTATTCTGCAGCTTTCTGCTGACGGCATCAAGATTCAGCGGATTCTGCACGGTTCCCATTTCGTAACGCTGATCCATTATGATCCTGCGTCCATCCTTCAGCTCAATGGTGATGTAGGCGGGAAAATGGCCGGGATTGCTTTTGCTGTTGTCATCAATGCAGGTGACTCGATCCATTAAATCCTGAACGGAAGGGTCGTGCGCGAATTTCAGATCAATCTGCGCAGAACCCATGCCGTGTGTGATCGCGGCAACGGCAACCACATACGGAAGAGAGAAGCGCATCATATAATCGGATTCAGGTCTGACTTTGACTTCCCGCGGAGCACAAACGATAGGGTAGCAAAGACTGTCAATCCTGCATTCGATGTAGTCAATCTCATCCGCTTCAAAACGGTTTTCAAGTATGGCGCGAAGCATACAGTCAATAAAGGAGTGAGTCATATGACATACAGGGTAGAGCTTCACTGTGACTTCCGGCGTGTGCCATTTAACACCCAAGTCTGAAAAACTCTCTTCGAGACCGTCAATGCTGCCGAAATGGGTCATCCACATACCAAATTTGCCCTCAAAAACCTCTATAGAACCGATAAATCCGTTTCTAGCCATATTAAGAGCGTAGATCGCGCTGTGACAGCCCCAGCCCGGGTGTATTTTTTTGACCCAACTTCCGTCTTGGAGGAAGGTCTGAATCGCCGCGGCCTGACTTCCGCACAGACCAAGCGCACTAACCAGTGTTTCTTTGGTGTCCCCCATAAGCTTTGCAGCAACACAAGCTGAGGCAAAGGGAGCCACAAGCCCAGTTCCGTGGAAACCACGGTCATGGAATCGCCCCTTGGCGGCCAGTGCCAGGCGGATGATAACTTCCCAGCCGCAAATAATAGCCTCCATCATCTGATGACCATCAGCACCAATAGCCTCGCCGACAGTTATGGCCGTGCTGACTACGGCGGCACTGGGATGGACAATGCCGGCAACATGGGTGTCGTCAAAGTCATTCCCATGAATTAACGCCGCATTGTAAAGAACGGCATCAGCCACAGAAACCTTTCGGCCCGTCCCCCAAAGAGTCGCCTGCTTCGCCGAATCAGCGGTGAGGAGGGTCTTACGAATGGCTTCGGCGTGGGGGAGCTGCTGACAGGACAGAGCAACACCGAAAGTATCTGCCAGAAGCAGCTTTCCGTGGCGAATGACCTCCACGGGGACATCCTCCAGATGCATAGAAAGCACAAAGTCGGCAATCCTTTGAGAGAGTGTGTTCAAGCATAGCATCCTCCTTTTGCTTTATGCTGTTATTGTACCCGCAACACACCTCCTCGTCCAATATGCTTTTCGCTTTTCAGCAATTGCATTTTTGCACACATAGTCCGAATAATCGAAATAACACGGCAAAACAGGCACCGTGCAAAATAGCTATGACCATGAAGAAAAATTCATATTTGCAAGGATTGCCGCACTTTTATATTATAATACCTAAAGATGTGCTGTGTCTGCCTATAGGCATTTAGCGCCGCGTTTGGCATGATATCATTATTACAGAAAGAGAGTGACCCAATGATCCGAATTATCGACAAACCGCAGATGATCTGTCAGGGCATACTGACAGATTTGCAGGACAGCTCTGCTTTGAGTGTCGGACGTGAAAAAACGATTTCCTACGGTATCCTGCGGAATCATAATTTCAAAGAGGCGGGGACAGGCTTCAAACTGAAATTTGATTCTCTAATCTCGCATGACATTACATACGTTGGTGTCATTCAAACTGCGAGGGCAAGCGGACTGAAGGAATTTCCCGTTCCCTATGTCCTCACCAACTGTCACAACAGCCTGTGTGCCGTGGGCGGCACCATTAACCGCGACGACCATATGTTCGGTATGTCCGCATGCGAAAAATACGGTGGTATCTTTGTCCCTGCCAACCAATCAGTCATTCACTCCTATGCAAGAGAAGTTCTTAGCGGCTGCGGACGAATGGTTCTCGGCTCCGACTCGCACACTCGCTACGGTGCCTTGGGAACACTGGGCGTTGGCGAGGGCGGGGGAGAGCTGGTCAAGCAACTGCTCAGCCGCCCTTATGAGATTGCTGCACCGGCCGTTATTGCGGTTTGGATAGAAGGAGCACCGCGCCACGGTGTCGGTCCACAGGACATTGCGCTGGCATTGGTGTCCGCAGTATTTACCAGTGGCTTCGTGAAAAACAAAATATTGGAATTTATCGGGCCTGGTGTCGGTAGCTTGAGTATGGATTTTCGCAACGGAATCGATGTAATGACAACGGAGACAACCTGTCTCACTTCCGTCTGGCGTACCGACGGAAAGGTGAAGGAATTCTTTGAGATTCATCAGCGGCCGGAGTGTTATAAGAAGATGGATACACAGGAGGGAGCCTGCTATGACGGTGCTGTTGTGATTGACCTATCTTCTATCGAGCCAATGATTGCTTTCCCTTTCCATCCGAGCAACGCTTACACCATTCGGGAATTTCTGTCTAATCCCGAGGACATTCTTGCAGAGGTCGAGCTGAAAGCGCAGAAGCAGATAGCCAACCCCGCCCTGCATCTGAACCTGCGCAGTAAGCTCCGAAACGGCCGGTTCCGTGTCGATCAGGCGGATATTGCCGGCTGCTCCGGCGGTAGCTTCGAAAATTTGGTACACGCCGCACGAATTCTGGATGGCAAGGCCATCCCAAATGAATTTTTCACGATGAGCGCGTATCCGGCGAGCAATCCGGTACTCATGGAATTGCTGAAAACCGGCTATATTCAAAAGCTCATATCTGCCGGCGTAATCATGAAGCCTTCCTTCTGTGGACCATGCTTCGGCGCAGGCGATGTACCCTCCAACGGCTCCATTGCCATCCGGCACACTACAAGAAACTTCCCCAATCGTGAGGGCTCCAAGCCTGCCGAGATGCAGATGGCCTCTGTCGCACTGATGGACGCCCGCTCCATTGCAGCTACG
>OGOZ01001225.1_pt1 | contig 14837 bp, 19 predicted proteins | sample 1552801 | NCBI WGS metagenome assembly OGOZ01 (sample SAMEA2580196, study PRJEB22360) | human gut metagenome | biome: human gut; feature: human-associated habitat; material: faeces | place: Denmark | collected 2008/2010
CAAAATATAAACCCTAATACACTATTTAGATCTAGTATCTACTAAATATCTCAACATCTCTTTATCAATAATTCTATATCGTTCATTTACATTATAAGGAAAATAATAATTTTTGTCATCCTCTGTTACTAATCCCCTCTCTTTTATTTTATCTAAACGCCTTTTAAGAGTTTTCATATTATTAGTATCACAAACGCTATAAAACAACTTCCTATCAGAAGTATAATTACTTTTACTTAAATATAACTATTTTAAATTTGGATTATAAGTAGCTGTTGATAGCATCAATCCAAACATTAAATCATCACTATCATAATTCATAAAATCCTTCTCTAGACTTAACCTTCTAGTATGTGAGGGTGCTAACGCCCCCTCACCAGAAGCTTCTTGTTCAACAATAATTTCCTCAATCATTGCCTTTTTCCTCCAATAACTTCGTAATAGCTAACCGCACAAATTCACTCGTGCGCATCTCATTCTTTTCACAAAACGTATCAATCTGTTCCCTTACTTTTGGAGTAATGCGCACATTTAAATTAACAGTTTTATTAATCATAATAAATTTACCTCACAATAAAAATTAGTAGGAGCTTTGCTCCTACCTTCCATGCGTTTCTTTACATTTGTTTTACTTAATTTCGCCCAAATTTTCCCTTTGATTTTACAAAAAATTTTTATTATAATATAAGTAGCAAAAAAAAGAAAGAAGGACTATTTACAAAAATGACATTCACAGAAATGATAGTCAAAACCCATCCAAATGACGACATTGGCAACATCATTATCGATGGAAAGTGCTATGGAGACTGCGTGCCCTAGGCCCCTACTCATTTATTTGCCCAGATGCTACCCCAGAGCTACTCGCCCATGAAGCTGGACATTCCTATCAAAACGCACTATTTGGCCCAATTGCTATTCTACTAACGCTAGTCAGTATTGTTCACTATTGGATTAGTTGTTTTGTGCCAAAGATACAAGACAACTACTATGACTTCTGGACAGAAAAGAATGCGACTAAACTAGGAGAGTCCATGCGGCATGTCATAAAAAACCACTAAAAATGTCATACCGCAAAGGAGAAATAAAAATAAAATGAACACATTTACTGAAATCATTCTTTCAAAAGTTGCCAATGATTCCGTAGCAAACATTGGCTGTATTAAAGTTGCCCCAGATGCCCCGACATCCCGACCCCTTTACTACGTAAAAGATCGTGAAAATCTTTCTAACTTCGACGAATACTACATTATCCCTGAACAGAATGCTATTGGTTATCATGGTGAAACTGTCGCTATGTTTACTGAAATCACCTATCAACGCGATACCCAACGCAGAGAAGATATGCTTACCTTCACCGCATACTCCCTCGTTAATAATCCAATTGCTACCGGAGAAATTTGGTTAAATTAATGGAGCTTCGCTCCCTCATCCACGATTACACTACTTTAACCATAGAAGGCACCCCCGCAATTTATCATGCATGGTATAATAATGAGGGCCGCAAAGTTGCTTCTTTTATCATCTGGACTCAATGGGACGGCATTAATCTTAGCGACTTAGAAGTAGAAAAGCCTTTCCGAAATCTGGGCCTCTCTTCTCAACTTTTGGATTATGCTATCAAAGGGCTTGGGGTTAGATGCTTAACCGCAGAAAAGGATAATCTTATAGCAAATCATGTTTATAAAAAATATGGTTTTAAACAAGTTGGTCTTAGAAGAAAATATTATAATAATGAAGATACAACCAATCTTAAACGTCAAGCAATGATTGATAATCAAGACAATCTTTATATAGCTACTGAAAAGCATGATGGTGACTGGGGAATGTTTATTCATTACAATCAAGGCAACAATTTAATCCGTAGTAGAAGTATTAGTAAAGTTACAGGCGTATATGGCGATTATACAGCTAAACTTCCTCATTTAACGGCAGAAATGGACTCTTGGCCAGACAATACAGTCGTTTTAGCAGAAATTTGTTGGAACGAATATGGCACTAACGCTAATACAGTTGGAACAATTTTACGTTGTTTACCGCCAAAGGCAGTCGAAAGACAAAAAGAAAATAAACTATATGGTTTAATATTTGATGTCTTAATGTATGACAATCAAGATTTAACAAATCAGCCATACGAGCAACGTTTGAACATGCTTCCTAAACTATCTAGCCATTACTTTAAACCAACTGCCATCTTTACCGATAGCTTTGCTGAACACGCCGACCAAATTATTTCGGCAGGTGGAGAAGGAGTAGTAATTCAACGTAGAGATAATGGTTATTTAGCCGGAACTCGCACTGCGTGGAAAACGTTAAAACTAAAACAAAGTTTAGAAGAAATGGAACTACCAGTAATTGGCACATTAGCACCAAAGAGAGAATATGAAGGTCAAGATGCATCTGTTTGGCCTTATTGGGAAGTTTTCTTTCTTGATAGCGGAGAAAAAAAATTAGTAAATAAAATTCCATCTGAAATCACTGATTTAAACGATCCATGGACAGAATGGACTCCTGTTACTAAACCTTATTATTATGGTTGGATTAATGGCGTTATAGTTCAGCTACCAGATGGCAACACAACTTCAGTAACAAGCGGTTTAACAGATGCAGACAGAGAATGGTTAGCTACATATCAAGCTAAATTAGAAATCGAATCAGGAAATCTTTTCGCTGTAATAAAAGCGATGAGTTATAATGATAAGGGAAAATTACGTCATCCTTATCTTGTAAAATTAAGAACTGCCGATGATGGCGCGAAAGGAGAATAAATCATGACGAATAAAAAGATAACAGTAAACGGTAAAAATGAAAACAATAATACAAAAATAAATCTAATAAGTAAATGTATTTCTTGTTCTCATAATGAAGTATGTAAATACAAAGAAGAATTTGAAAAATTTATGGAAGAAATAAAAAATAAAGGTATCAAAATACCTAAAATGTTCAATTTAGATATTACATGTAGTAAATATTTTGCACACTATAGAACTATTGACTCTACTCCTCAAATTATGCCTTTAACTACTCCAGGAATTATACCTGCACCAAATTATACTCCAGGTATTACTCCAAGTATTACTACACCTAACTTTGACGATGGCAATTTTCCAAAAGTTACTTGTGAACTAACGGGTGGTTCAATAGGCACTGCTACGACTACTACAGATGGAATTAACGGTAAAGGGACTATAAATTTACGAGGTTAAATAGATAATGAAATTAAAAAATATGTTAATATGTTTATTATTTCCATTGATAGTGGTAGCAAGTTTTTCATGTTGTCCTAGGAATTACATGATTGACGGCGGCGAAAAAATGGCTTCTTGGCAACCCAAGATAGTTCATTACTTGCCAACCGCAGATCCAGTGCTTGAATACTGGAATGGTCGCCGCAAAGCAGAGGAAGAAGAAAATTAAGCGCCGGGAAGGAAATTTTCCTGCGCCTTTTTTGACTTTAGCCTGATTACATTGTATAATATAAGTAGAAAATAAAATTAACTTAAAGGAGACGAAAATGACAAACAAAGAAAAAGTTGAAAAATTTAGACTTATTGTAAATCGTATGGCTGATTTATATGAGAAGAAAAATTCAAACTACGGAGACAGTTTTGGCCGCCTGATTGACGATTTGGGTCCTATTGCTGGTTTGGTTCCTTTGCATAATAAATTAGACCGCATTACAAATTTAATTAAAGGTGGACATAATGACTTCGAAAGCGTTGAAGATACAGTAAAAGATTTGGCTTGCTATGCCGTAATGTTTCTAATTGAATTAGAACGTTTGGATGAAGAAGGTAGGGTGGTAGCAGATGAATAATAAGAAGAGGGTTAGAGTTTATCTTGCATCTCAAATCTTCGCAGAATGTTGGCGTGAATATAATGAGAGAGTGGCGAAGGCAATCGAAGAGACATATCCAAACATTGAACTTTATGTGCCACAAAGAAATAATTCTATTAATGATAAAACTAAATGTGCATCTGCCGAAGATATTTGCGCCGGAGATTTTACTAATAACTTAGACCATGATGATATCGTAGTTGCAATTGTTGATGGCGATACTCCTGGAATAGGAACAACAGTAGAAATTGGTTATTTTAGTCGCATTTGCCAAGAAGAAATTGAAAAATTCGGCAATACAAAAAAGAAAATTATTTCACTTTACACTGATAGCCGTGAATGTTCCCATACATTCTTAGATGCTAAAAATGAAAAATTAAAAGAATTTGCTGAAAGTCAATATGCCTATTTAAACTTACTATTAGTTGGTTGCTTAAAACGATATGGTGTAATGTGTCGCACAGTTGAAGAAGTAATTGCCGAATTAGGTAAAGCTTTGGAGGCATATTATGAATAATGATAAAAATTTACTTTATGATATTCGTGAAGTTCCGCGCTCTGCGAAGGAATGGATACTATACACACTACAACAAGTGCTTAGCATCTTTGTAGCGACCGTGCTTATTGCTAATATCTGCGGAACCCCTATTAGTTCTTGTTTATTTGGGGCAGGTGTAGGAACATTAATATATCAATTAATTACAAAATTCCGTTCGCCAATGTTTATTAGTTCTTGTGGTGCAACTGTTTCGGCTGTTGTTGGTGCTCTTGCTCTACCAAGTGTATTAGGAAATGGAAACTACTTAATGGTAGCTTTTGGCGGAATTATTATTGCACTTGTTTATATTGCTTTCGCATTAGTTGTGCGTTTTAGGGGTGTCGAAGCCATTAATCGTATTTTCCCGCCGGTAATTGTTGGTCCTGTGACTATGGTTATTGGATTAAACTTAGCAAAATTCTTAGTAGGCTACACAAGTGCCAATGCGGCCGCATGCAGTCCATGGCAAGTCGGGATAGCAATTTTAACCGCCATCTTTATTGCGATTTCTAGTCATTATTTTAAAGGTTTCTGGAAAACTATTCCATTCCTTCTAGGCTTAGCATTTGGCTATATTTTAGCCTTAATCGTAACTCTTGTTGGTTGGGAAGGCTTAATTGATACTAATGCTTTTAGTCAAATGCAATGGTATCCAGAATTTACGTTCTTAAATTGGCGTGCAGGTGATTTTAGTTGGAGCAATTTAGGTTCAACCGCTTTACTATTTATCCCAGTAGCAATTTGTGCTTTACTTGAACATTATTCAGACCATAAATGTTTATCTAATATTATTGGAACTGATTTAACCGTTGATCCTGGTCTTGACCGCACCCTTGTTGGAGATGGTGTTGCGTCTGCCGTAGGAACTGTCGTTTGCGGCTTACCTAACACTTCATATGGAGAATCAATTGCAACAACTGGTTTTAGCCGCGTGGCTTCAGTATGGATTATTACTGCCGGTGCAGCGTTCTTAATACTAATGTCATTCTTAGCCCCAGTAAATGCATTTATTCAAACTATTCCAAGTTGCGTTTTCGGTGGTTGTGCAATGATTTTATATGGCTATATCACCGCATCTGGATTAAAAACTTTAATCCGTAGTAAAGCAGACTTAGAGGACAATAAGAATTTAATTATAGTTTCTGTTATATTAACAACAGGTGTAAGTGGAATTTTCTTCTTAAGTCAATCATTTGCCGGAGTTTCACTTGCAATGGTATTTGGTGTAATTTTAAATTTAATCTTAAAAGAAGGTAAGAAAGCCTAATTGGGCGGAGGCAAAAAGAAATGGAAATTAAACCACATTACGAACATTCCAAAATTGGTAACTTCATGTTTAACTTGTGTGCAAGATGAACTAAATTCGTTTTAAAACACAGATGGTTGTATTATTTAATGGCTTGCACTTGGGGAATTATTATGACGGCTATTGGATTAATTATTACGCTAATTCTTGGTCTTGTTAAAATTTTTATTCCTAAGAAGATAATTTTTGAGCGCTATTATTGGATTTATAGCATTACTGTTGGTCCTAAATGGTGGGGTGGTTGCGAAATGGGACTAATGTTCTTAAGAGATCATGGCTCAAGTGCTAACTATATCAATCCTCATGAATTTGGACATACTTTCCAAAATTGCTTATTAGGTCCTTTATTTCCATTTGTAGTAGCCATTCCTAGTGCAACTCGTTATTGGTTACGTGAAATTTTTCCTAAAAAGGAATGGGCACCTTATGATGGCGCTTGGTTTGAAGATGCCGCAACACAATGTGGAGCATATGCTGTTAAATTTTTAAGCCAAAAACAAGAAGCGCTTGATAAGAAGGAAAACTAATATTAAATTTGAACTAATTTTACTGCGTTTTGTTAGTTGTAAGTAAAAGTTCAGAAAAAAATTTGACAAATCAAAAAAAGTTTTGTATAATATATTGTAAGAAGAAGAGATAAGGAAAGGGTATTAACATCAATTCATTATTGCTTTTTAAACAAATATTATATAAGACTTTTTTATTTTGGAGAGAAAGGATAAGAAATATGAATAAAGATAAAAGAAATAAAAAAGATAAGCGTTTAGATATTTTTATAATTATTACAATTATTATACAAATAGGTTGTTTTGCAGGTTTAATATTTTTTCAAGATAGAGAACTTAAATTTTTATGTATAATAACTTATTTTATTTGGGATAATGCTTTACTTGGTGTTAGAGTAACTAGATTAGAGGAAATTGAGGAAGAAGGAAGAGAAGAAGAAAAATAAGAAAGGAGAAGAAAATTAAATGGTTAAATACGATGAAAATAGTATTAAAACTTTAAATTACCGAGATGCCGTAAGAGAAGGTATCGGAATGTATATAGGTGCCAATGATGGTAAAGGAATGCATCATCTATTAACTGAAATTATTGCTAATGCGATGGATGAAGCGGCGGCGGGTTATGGTAAAGAAATTACTGTTAATATAAATACTACCACTAATATGGCATCTGTAGCAGATAATGGTAGAGGAATACCTTTCAAGCGTAATAAAGAAGGTAAATGGGCAATTGTTGAGATGTGCACAAATCTTCATAGTGGAGGTAAGTTTACTGGTCAAGGCAATTATAAAAGTTCGTTAGGATTAAATGGTGTTGGCGCAACCGTTACAAATGCACTATCAACATTCTTTGAAATAATATCAACACGAGAAGGAGAACAATGTATCTTTACGGTTAAAAATGGAGTATTTACTGATCCAACCATTAAACCTATTAAAACTAATATAAGCGGAAGCACAGTTTCATTTATTCCAGACACATCTGTATTTGGAACCTTAAAATGGGACATCCCAACTATTAAAGAAGAATTACAATTACACGCCTTGCTTAATAATGGTATTCGCTTTAATCTCACTATTACAGATGGTAATAAAGTTATTGAAAATACCTCTTACTATTACACTAATGGTATTAAAGATATGTTAAAGATTAAAACTGCTGATTTAAAAGTATTAACTGACCCATTTTATTTTAATACCGTCGTAGAGAATGACGCCGGCGAAACTTGCGAAGTTGAGTATGCCTTCTGTTATTGCGACCGCACATACGAAACAATTTATAGTTTTGTTAATGGAGGTTATACTCCAAATAATGGAACACATGTTACTGGTTGGAAAACCGCTTTTACTAGCAACATCAACAAGTTAGCAAAAGAAATGGAATTAATCAAAGATAAAAATTTAAGCGGAGATATTATTCGTAAAGGTTTAGTTTTAGTATTATCAATTCATATGAGTGAACGTCCATTATTTGGCGAGCAAACAAAATTAACCCTTAACTCTCCATCTGCTCGTGCTTTTTGTAGTAAAGCCGTCGGTCAGATGGTATTAGATAAGAAGGTCGCTAAACAAGTGCTTGATAAAATTATGATTGAACAAAAAGCCGAAGAAGCCGCGCAACGTAAACGTGAAGCTCAAGAAAAAATTGCTCGTGGTGGCAAAAATATGAATAGTTTAAAAGATTTACCGGTTAAACTTGCGGATGCCACAGATTTTTCTGATGCCGAATTGTTTTTGACTGAGGGCGACTCCGCGGCGGGCGGGTGCAAAGAGACGAAAGGTGCAGGTCAAGCAGTTTTGCCTTTAAGAGGTAAAATTAAAAACTGCACAAGTCTTGAATTATCAGATGCAATTAAAAGTGATATAATTAAAGATATTCTTACTTGTTTAGGTTGCGGTATTGGGGATCACTTCAACATTAATAACTTACGTTATAATCGTATTATTATTTTAACCGATGCCGATGCAGATGGTCGTCATATTGAAATATTGCTATTAACACTATTTTTACATCATCTGCCTGAGTTAATTAAACAAGGCAAAGTTTATGCCGCCGTTTCACCTTTATATAGAACTATTAATGGTAAAGAAGTTAAATATTGGTATGAAGACAGTAGCGAATTTAAAAAGTATATGCGAAACCATAAGAATGTAAAACTAACTCGATTTAAAGGATTAGGAGAACTTTCACCGGATGAATTGTATGAAACAACATTAAATCCTTCAAATAGACTTTTAATTCAATTAACAACTGAAAATGTAGAAGAAACATTAAAACTTTATGACGAACTAATGGGAAAATCTCCCGCTTTACGTCGTGAATTCATTCTTAAAAATAAATTGTCAAACTTTGAAGACGATGATTTATTTGAGGATGATGATTTGTCGGAAAACTAAAAATTTTCTTGACAAAATGAATAAAATTTAGTATAATATTATTGTAATTAGGAAAAAATCTAATTATAAGAAATTATAAAATTAAATTAATTAAAATTAGAAAGGAAAAAGTATTATGGAACAAAAACAAACACCTAAAATCCCAGGATGGGCAGACATTATGATTACAGACGAAATTCCTCTAAAGAATGTTTTGGAATTTTTTAATGTATTAAATCAACGTTTAGCAACTGTAGAAGACAATGTATTTATTAAAGAACCAGATGGTAGTATGGTAAGTCTTACTAAACACTATCAAATCCAAAGTGAAGCACAAATTGCTGAAGCACAAGCTAAGGCAGCCGCAGAAGCTAAATCAAACGAAGCACCAAAAAATGAATAGGAGACCCTAATGAGTAATTTAGACGAGAGAACTAAAAAGGGTTTCCTTGTCTATGCTAATAGCGTTATAAAAAGTAGGGCAATTCCTAGCGTTGAAGATAATCTTAAACCTATACATCGTAAAATTTTATATACATTATGGGAAGATAAGGTTTATCCAGATAAACCAACTAAGAAGTGTGCCACTGAAGCCGGACGTGTATTAGCATATTCACCTCATGGTGATGCAAGTGTTTATGGCGCACTTGTTAGACTTTCTCAATGGTGGAAGTTAAGATATCCGCTAATTGAGATGCAAGGAAATAATGGTAACATACTAGGCGATGGCGCTGCGGCCAGTCGTTATACTGAATGTCGCCTTTCACCTCTTGGAATGTTAATGTTAGAAGATTTAAATAAAGATGCAGTTGATTTTAAACCTAATTATGATGAAACAACTGTAGAACCAATCACTTTGCCGTCAAAATTTCCATTTTTATTATGCGGAAACAATAGTGGTATTGCTGTAGGATTAAGTAGCGATTTAGTATCACATAATTTTACCGAAGTGGCATCTGCTATCAAATGGTATATGGCGCATAAAAATGAGTGCTCGGTAGCCGATTTAATGCAATTCATTAAAGGGCCTGATTTCCCGACAGGTGGTATTATTACTAATGGCGAAGAATTATTAAATATTTATACTACTGGACGTGGTACACTTCAAATTAGACCGCATTATGATATTACTAAAAAAGGTACTGAAACTGCTATTATATTTCACGATTTACCTTATGGTGTAGAAATCGATAGCGGAATTAAAGAGCCTTTAAAGAAACTTGTTATCGAAGAAGGTTATGAAGAATTCAAAGATATTGATGTGCGCAAAGTTGGTCCGCATAACTTTGATATAATTATTACTTTAAATCGTTCAGCAGATGTAAAAAAATGTTTAGAGATATTATTTAATAAGACGAGATTAGCAGATAGCGTGAAAGTTAATCAAACAGTAATTGTTAATGGTGAGCCTAGATTGCTTAATTTAAAAGATTTAATTGCCGCATGGGTTAATTATCGTAGCCGAATTATCGCGCGTATTGCCCATAACGATTATGATAAAACTAATCATAAACTAACCGTTACACTTGGTTTACAAAAATGTTTAAGTGATATTGATAAATTAATTAACATTGTAAGAAACGCCGAAAATCGTGCCGCCGCACATAAGGAATTGAAAGTCGCATTCACTTTGAATGATAAACAAGCCGATGCAGTGTTAGATATGAAATTAAGCCGCCTAAGTCGTCTTGATTTAGCGGAGCTTAATGCAGATGAAAAAGAATTAGAAGAAACTTTAGCTAAGTTAAAAGATATTATTGACAATGAAGAAACTCGTTATCATATTATATCTGACCAATTAGACGAAATTAAGAAAATACTTGGTAAAGATGAACGTTTAACAGAAATTCATTATGCACGTCCAACTGCAGGTGTGGTTAGTGATAAACCGATTATTAAAAAGGAATGGTTTATTACATCTGATGGAGTAGTCGGTGCCGATGAATTAAGTGCTAGTGCGAAAACAAAGTTCGTGCCATCTAATTTGAAACAAGTAGTCTTTGCATATCAACCAGAAGATATTATAACTTACGATGCTAATGGCTTTATTTATGCCGCCGGAAAAAATGATGACGCCGAACTTATGAGTGGTTTTGTCCGCGCAGGTAAGAGTAAAATTGTTACGGTTACGGCAAACGGCAATATTAAAGTTAGTGCCGCTTCAGAATATAAATTTAACAAAGCGGAACGTGTAATGCGTTTAAAAGAAGATGATGCGCTAATTTTTGCCGACGAGTGTAATGATGATGATACAATATTAATTTATTGTGCGGAAACAGAAAAAGTATTACGCCTTAATATTAGCGATTTACCGATTGCATCAAAATTAACTTTAGGAGTTAAAACTGGTTTTGCATCTGTAAGTAGTGCCGCCATCATTAGTGATAATGATTTACTATTAAGTGTAAACGATAAGTGGCAAGCCAAATTAGTATATGGTAAGGATTTTAACCGCGGCGATCAACGTGGCAATAAAGGACAATCTGTGCCTGAAGACAATATTAGACTAATTAAGTTTGACGATGGTAGAGATTCAATTTATCTAATGCCAAAAATGGGAACACCATTCGCTATTAATCGTAATAAGGTTTCTATTAAAGGAAAAATGTCTACTGGAGCCGCGCTATCGACTCGTATGCTAATTGATGTCAAATAGTGTAAAATAATATTGACAAAAAGAAAAAAATGTTGTATAATATATATGTAATTAATGAGAAAAACTAATTAATGAATTGTAGCCCAAAAGCAAAGGAGTAAAGTAAGATGACTAATGAAGAAAATAGTAATTTAAAAGAAGAAAAAATCGTTTTAACTCCGAACGGGATGAAGGTTTTGGAATATTTTCAAAGTCTTGAAGATGGTAATATTCAAATTGTCGGTAAAGATTTGATAGATATTCTTAACATTAAGGGCATTTATCCTGTATTGAATTCATTAAAAATGAAAGGACTCGTTAATGAGGTAGCTTCCACCGAACGTTCATTTGTGAACAATAAAGGAGTAACTCAATTAAAGGAGTATAAAACTTATTCCTTAACACAGAAAGGGAAGGACTTCCCAATTAGTCCAAAAAATTAAAAGAAAAGAAAAGGAGAAAATTAAATTATGGCAGATCAAGTAAAATTAGCCGCAGAAAACAGTGTATCTATCGTTGGTCGTTTAGCTGACGTAGATGTTAAAACAGGTGTAGATAAAGGAAATAAAGAATATGTTTCTATTAAAGCATCTGTAGTTAGTTCATTACAAGGAAAAGATAATATTTTTAAAATTGAAGCTTTTACTTATAGACTAACTCAAGAAAATAAAGAAAGTAATTTATATAAACAATATATAGAATTACCTAACTCAAAAGGCAAAAAAGTTCAAGTATCAGGTTCATTAAGAGAAAATCGTATTTGGAGTAAAAACAAAGAACAAATGATTTCATTCTCTGCAATTTCAGGCAGATTCTTCTCTGTAGTTCCAGAAACTACTGTAGATACAGCAACTTTCATTATGAGTGGATTTGTTGTTAAATCTATTGAAGAAAAGAAAAATAAAGCCGGAGAAATCTATCGTTATGACTTTAGTATTGGTCAACAAAACTATAAAGGCGATAATATGTCAGTATTTGGTTTTAATGTTCAACCAACTAATGTTGAATTAAGAGAAGGTGTTGGTTCTTGGAAAGTTGGCGACACAGTTCGTATCCAAGGCGATTTAATGAGCATTGAAGAAACAACTGTTGTTGAAGATAAGAAAGGTGGATTTGGTGCTCCAATCACTAAAACTTATACTAATACAATTAGTGGATTCTATATTACAGGTGGAAGCAATCCATTCACAATTGAAGAAGGTGCTTACCCATCAGAAGTAATCACAAACTTAATTTCAGCTTATAAGGCAAAAGACGCAACTATTGCTGCTGCCGCAAAAAGTGCCGCTGAAAACACATCAAGTGTTGCTGCCGTACAAGGTCCAACTATTCCAGTAACATCAAGACAAACAAGTTTGATTTAAACAATTATTTAGGGCGGTAAGATTTTTATCGCCCATTTTAAAAATAAGATAAAGGAGAAAAATGATGACTAAAGAACAATTAGAAACTAGACAACAAATTTTTAAAGAGTTAAACGCAATTGATTTAGGCGAACGTATTAAAAAGAAATTAGGATTATCTTATTTAAGTTGGGCTAATGCATGGGAGATTTTAAGAACAAAGTATCCAGATGCAGAATATAAAATCTATACAAGAGAAGTAGAAACTACTGAAACACGTGAAATAACAGATGTAAATACAGGTGTACGAAATGTTGTAACAAATACTTTTAAAACTGAATATCCATATTTCACAGATGGTAAAACTTGTTGGGTTAAAGTTGGTGTAACAATTTGCGGCATCGAAGAAGTAGAAATTTTAGCAGTTATGGACAATCATCAAAATTCTGTTCCATTTGCAACTGTTACATCTGTAGCAGTAAACAAAGCAATTCAACGTGCATTTGTTAAAGCATGTGCTCGTCATGGTTTAGGTTTATATGTTTATCAAGGTGAAGATTTACCAACTGATACAAAAGAAAATTTAATCAAACTTCAAGAAGAACAAATGAAGAAAATTAAGGATGCAATGAATCGTGCAGATCAATTAGTAACTAAAGAATTAGACGCCGAAAATTTTAGAGTAATACAAGAAAAAGTTATTAACTCATATAAAGAAGTATTAGGCAGACAAGATCAAACCGCTGTTGCAGAATTAGTTAATCAATATATTACGGAATTATTCCCAGGTAAGAGATTATCTTCATTAGTAATTGCTGAAGACGGAAAGAATTTACAGAAACTAGATACATTTTTAGCAGAAGTATTAAAAATGATAAAATAGGAGGTCTTTATGGCAACGAATGGTAAAAGATATTCGCGTGCCGAATTAGAGCAATTAATTAAGGAGTTGATGGGCGTTCAGTCCATCCCTCCTAACTTTAATAAACAAATTAATAAGTTTGTATTAGAAAACGATATGACATTAAAAGAAATTGCTCGTTGTATTGATTGGTACGTAGAAGTAAGACAATGTAAGATAGATCCATTATATGGTTTATGGTTTGTACTAAATGTTCGAGAACAAGCCGAACAATATTTTAAACAGTTGGAACTTGACCAACAAAGACAAGCCGAGCAAGCTCGGAAGGTAATCGAGATTCAAGACAATAATATTATATTCAATGTTAATAGCGTGCCTCGACGTAAGAGGGAACCGAAAAAACTTGATATTTCTGAAATCAACGTAAAAGGAGAAGATGAAGACGATGGACAAAATCATTAAAAAAGATTTGTTCGACCGTAATGCTTCTGTTTATGTATTGAGTTGGTTAATGAGAAAACCATCATTATTGCAAGATGATCGCTATGCCTTTGTAAAGACCGATTTTAGCATCCCATTGCATCAGATGGTTTTTTATGCTATATACAATATGGCTCAAACAGGTGTGGCGCAAATTTCTCCGCAAGATGTAGATTTATATCTAAAACAATATGATACACAATATGAAGCGTATAAAAAAGATAGAGGTTATGAATTTGTAACTCAATGTTATCAAACTAGTGATGGCAGTGATGAGAAGCAGTTTGACTTTTATTATGGTCGATTAAAGAAGTTTTCAGTATTAAGAGATTTAGAAAGCATTGGTATTGATACATCTGAATTTTATGATACAAAGAAAGACGCTTTAAATAGAGATATAGAAAATGAGAAATTAAATAGAATTTCATTAGACAAAATTATTGAAACTGTTCGTGCGCATTTAGTTGAAATTGAAAATCTTCATATTGGTAAAGACCAAGGAACTTCTCAAGTGGCAACTAAAGGTATGCGTGAATTAGTAGCAGAATTAAAAGAATGTCCGGAAGTAGGTTTACCTATGGATGGAGAGATTTTGAACTATGCTGGTCGAGGAGCGCGTTTAGGAAAATTATATCTTTATAGCGCACCATCAGGTGTGGGCAAAACCCGTTTTATGGTTGGTAATGCTTGTTCAATTAGTATGCCATATATAGATAAAAGCGGTAAAGTAATTTTACGTGGAGATGTAAATCAAATTGATTATCGAAAAGTGTTGTTTGTGGCAACCGAAATGAAAGCCAGTGAAATTCAAACGTTAATTTTAGCTTATGTAAGTGGTGTTAATGAAAAGAAAATTTTATTTGGCAATTATACGCCAGAAGAAGAAGAAAGAATTAATAGAGCTTTAGATATAATAGATACATTTGGTTCAAATTTTATTATTGAATATATTCCGG
>OGOZ01001228.1_pt1 | contig 14819 bp, 10 predicted proteins | sample 1552801 | NCBI WGS metagenome assembly OGOZ01 (sample SAMEA2580196, study PRJEB22360) | human gut metagenome | biome: human gut; feature: human-associated habitat; material: faeces | place: Denmark | collected 2008/2010
GGCACCAGCCGGGGGGGCCGTATATGATAAGCGAATCCGGCGGCATCCGCTGGACAAATGACGAGAGCGGCTGGGGCTATGGCGACGCGCCGAAAACGCTCGAAGAATATCTCGAAAGATATTGCACCATGGCGGAGATTATGGCGGCAAATCCGCGCATCTGCGGAGTTTGTTATACTCAGCTCTACGATGTGGAACAGGAACAGAACGGCATATATAACTATGACCGCACGCCTAAATTTGACGAGGCAACGATGAACAGAATGGCGGAGGCTATGCGTGCGCCCGCCGCGATAGAAAAGGAATAAACAGTGGCACAGAAATATTTTTACATGAAAACCGACAAAGCACCTTACAGCTACCGCTCCGGCGAGGAAGCGACCTTTGACATTTATCTTCGCGAGGACGGCAAGCCCGCCTCGTGCCACTCGCTGAAATGGGAAATAAAAGCCGATTTCGGCTACGAAAGCGCGGGCGAGGAAAGCGGTGAGAGAGGACACATCACGCTGAGAGCAAAGCTTGAGCGCCCGGGATTTATCTATGTCCGCGCGTGGGCTTGCGGCAATGACGGCGAGAAGCTGCCGGAATGTGACGAGCTCTACGGCGGCGCGGGATATGAGCCGGAGAAGATAGCAGGCGTAACGGAAAAGCCCTGCGGCTACGATGATTTCTGGCAGAGCTGCCGAACGGAGCTCCATGCAGTGCCGCCGCAGGAAATAGAGAAGCGAAAACTCACGGACGACCCCGAGCATCCGAATCACGATATATATGATATGCGTCTTGCCTGCGCGGGTGGAATCCCCGTTTCGGGAATACTGACTGTCCCGCGTGACGGAAAAAAGCACGCCTGCCGCGCTGTTTTTCAGGGCTACGGCGTGAAGAGCGCATGGTTCAATTTCTCGGATGACGAGGTGATTTTCTGCGTGAATGCGCACGGCATACCGAATGCCATGCCCGATGAATATTATGCGGAGCTTGCCGACGGCAGGCTTCGCGGCTACGGCTTTGACCGCGAGCAGAATAAAAATCCGCACACCTGTTATTTCAAATACATGATGATACGCGCCGCGCAGGCTCTGCGTTATCTTATGACCCTGCCCGAGTGGGATGGGAAAAATCTCATTTCCCGCGGCGGAAGTCAGGGCGCTGTGCAGGCGATGCACGCGGCTTATCTTGTGCCCGAGGTAAATCTGCTTGACATTTTCGTACCGTGGCTCTGCGATATAAACGCGGCAAGCATCGGCAGGCTTTGCGGCTGGGGTGAATTCGGCGGAGCGATAAGATATTTTGATCTCACTCTCCGTGCGCCGTACATTAAAATGAAAACCGTCATACGGGCGGGGCTGGGCGATTATACGACGCCGCCCGCAGGTGTATGCGCCATGTACAATGTGCTCGGCGCAAAAGAAAAAAGCCTTACACTCGTCCAGTGTAAGGAGCACATCTATGAATCACCCGAGGCAGAGGAATTTACGGTTGATTTCTGATAAAAAGCAGGAAATCCGCGGGCGGATTTCCTGCCATCCTTATAAATCAATATTACTAAAAATTTTAAGCTTTAATAAATGTTTTTTGCCTTAAAAAGTACACACCATTTCACTTTTTCGGTCTGCACTTTTTTAGCATCCCTGCTCATTACAGTGCGCCGAATATCCACAGCATTAAAAGCCCGAAGAGAGCCAGAATCAAAAGACACGGCAACAATATGACGAGATATCCGGACAGAACCATTGCCAGCTTTTCCTTGAAGCTGACCTTTTCCTCTGTCATCATCTCTTTGAACTTTTCCTCCTGTTCACCGGAGGATTTTTTTATGCGCTTCCAAATCATATCGACTCCTTATTTTACGCTGATGGTTCGGCGGTTTTATTTGCCGTTTTTCAAGGTTTTCGGTACATCGAAGAGATAATCGCCGTTTTCATCCAGCTTTTTCTCGGGGAAATGGCAGGCTACGAAGTGCCCGGGTTCAACCTCTGCGAGCGGAGGGGGAACTCTCTTGCACTTGTCGCAAGCCATATAGCATCTTGTGTGGAATTTGCAACCCTCCGGAGGTCTTATGGGGCTTGGAATATTGCCCTCGAGCAGAATTCTTTCCTTTTTCAGGCTCTCGGCATCAGTTGTCGGGATGGAGGAGAGCAGAGCCACGGTATAGGGATGACGAGGATCCTCAAAAATTGTCTGCGCACTTGCAAGCTCCACTATATTGCCGAGATACATAACGCAGATTCTGTCCGAAATATATCTTACTACGGAGAGGTCATGCGAGATGAACATATATGTGAGGTTTTCTTTTTCCTTCAGCTCCTGAAGCAGGTTTATTATCTGCGACTGAATGGAAACATCAAGCGCGGATACACATTCATCGCAAACGATGAATTTCGGCTTCACGGCAAGCGCACGCGCAATGGAGATACGCTGGCGCTGACCGCCCGAGAACTGGTGCGGATATCTGTGCATCATATAATCCTGCAAGCCGCAACGGCGCATCGTTTCAAGGATATATTCCTTCATTTTCGGAGAACCGTGCTTGTAATAATTATGTGTAACAAGACCCTCCTCGATAATCTGACCTATTGTCATTCTCGGGTTGAGCGAGGAATATGGGTCCTGGAAGATTATCTGCAGATCCTTGCGGAGCAGGCGCATCTCGGAATATTTCAGTCTGGCGAGGTCTATGCCGTCATCCAGCATTGCTTCGTATTTCGCAAATTCGGCATCGCCCGCGTGCTTTTCCTTGAGCGCGTCTATCTTTGCGCTGACTTCGGATATTTCATTCTCATACTTTGCAATTGTCCCTTCTATAGCGGAAGCTTTTTTGCCGAGTGCCGCTATCTTTGCGGGGACTTTTGCTTTCTTTTTCGGGTTTTCTTCTGCTTCGAGAACCTCAATTTCGTTCTTTATGTTGACAATGCTTTTCTGGAGCTCAACTATCTCATGCTCTCTTTTTGAGCGCTCCAACAGGAGTGCCGCGCCTGCCTTAGTGTCCTTTACGACGAAGCCGCCGAGAATTTTTGCCACATGGGAAAGTGCTGTTTCATAGTCGGCTATCGCGAGGTTTTTCGTTTGGAGGTCGAAGAAAGAGGCATTTGCACCGAGTCCGTCGCACCTCTTTGTGAGCGCCTCCGCTTTGGCATAGGCGGAATGTATTTTCGCCACATACTTTTCTGCATGCGAGAGCGTTTTTCTTACATACGAGGGAGAAATTTCGGCGAGAGTGTAACCGTAAAACATCGTGGTGCCTGCGGTCTGTTCATAAAGCTGGAGAATAACTCTGCCGAGCGTCGATTTACCACAGCCCGATTCGCCTACTATACCGAGTGTTTCACCCTTGTAGATATCGAGCGTGATTTCCTCGTTTGCGCGGACATAAAGCTGATTCTTCTGGAAAATGCTTGACTTGCCGACAGGAAAGTATTTCTTAAGATTTGTTATTGATAAGAGCTTTTCTGTGTTCTTCGGTGTGTTCTGCACTTTTTCTCACCTCCTTTTCGGGATAGAAGCAACGGATTTTCTGACCCGCCACTACTTCTTTCAGCTCCGGCTCTTCGGCAAAGCAACGCGCTGTCGCATATTTGCATCTCGGAGCGAATTTGCATCCTTTCGGCAGTGCCAGAGGATGAGGCACAACACCGGGAATAGGCTCAAGCTTATGCGTGATATTATCTATGCGGGGGATACTGAACATCAGTCCCTCCGTGTACGGATGGCTCATTTTGCAGTCGGCAAATATAACCTTTGCCGAGGACTGCTCCACGACCTGACCGCAGTACATTACTACAACGTCGTCTGCCATTTCATTGATAACGCCGAGGTCATGAGTAATGAAGATAATGGAGGTACCGTTTTCTCTCTGGAGTTCGTTCATGAGATGCAGAATCTGCGCCTGAATGGTAACATCGAGAGCCGTGGTCGGCTCATCCGCGATGAGTATTTTCGGCTTGCAGGCGAGCGCCATAGCTATCATGACGCGCTGTCTCATACCGCCGGAGAGCTGATGCGGATACTGCTTGATGACTGCCTCGGGATTTGGAATCTGAACATCATAGAGCATCCGGAGAGCTGCTTCTCTTGCTTCTTTTTTTGACTTGCCCTGATGTATGAGAAAAGGCTCGGAGAGCTGCTTTTCTATCGTGAATACAGGGTTGAGCGAGGTCATCGGCTCCTGGAAGATAACGGAAATCTTATTTCCGCGGATATCATACATTTGTTGCTCGGAGAGCTTTGTCAGATCCTTGCCGTCGAAAAGTATCTCGCCCTCGGCTATATATCCGTTTCCGTCGAGCAGGTGGAGTATACTCATGGCGGAGACACTCTTGCCCGAGCCGGATTCGCCGACTATACCGATTGTTTTGCCCGGTTCAAGGCTGTAGGAAACATCGTTTACCGCCTTTACGGTGCCTTTTCTTGTTTTGAAATATGTATGAAGGTGCTTTACTTCGAGTAATGACATATTATTTTTTCACCTCCGTTACTTTTCCTGGCTGCTCTTCGGGTCAAGAACATCCCTCAGAGTATCGCCCAATATATTGATACTGATAGTGGCTATTGCAAGGAATATAGCGGGGAAGAGCCACTGCCACCAGTAATTCTGAATGACTATAGAGTTATTTGCACCGTTCAGCATATTACCCCATGTGGGTCGCGGCTGCTGAACGCCGAAGCCGAGGTAAGAAAGGCTGGATTCCGTGAGCAGACAGCCCGCGAAATCGAGCGTCATGCTGACGATGATGACCGATATGATATTCGGGAGAATATGGCGGAAGGCGATGATTCTCTCCTTTACGCCCATTGCCTTTGCCGCGGTGACAAATTCTTTTTCTCTCTCGGCGAGCACCTGCGCACGTATCATGCGCGCGAGACCTGTCCATGAGAGCAGACCGAGGATTACCATGATTATCATTATTCTCGTGGTCTCGCTGATGGGGCGCGATGTGAGAACATACGAGAGCATCATTGCAAAGGGAAGGAACGGAATAGCCGAGAAAATTTCCGTGACACGCATGAGGAGGATATCGACCCAGCCGCCGAAATAACCGGAGAGGCATCCGACGATAATGGCGATGACGGACGAGATGATAACTGCGATGGCGCCTATTGTCATTGTCATTTTACCGCCGTGGATGATTCGCGTCAGCGTATCTCTGCCGAGGTTGTCTGTTCCGAAAGGATAACCCTTGAGTCCGGAGGACTTGATGAGCTTGCCGTCGGAATCCGCAAGGTATGTCTGGTAAGGACCTGCGTAAACGGCAGAGCATTCCGTGCCGTTTATATCCTTGAGCTGTCCTTTGTCATTTGAACCCCATGCATATGCATGACCGCCGTCGGTGACGCCGACGAAATGAAAAGCACCGCCGCTGATAGCCACAAGCTTTTCACCTGCGGGAATTTCCGCTATGGCATTTTCGCCGTATCTTGAAGCACCCTGAACGAGAACCTCACCGTTTTCGAGAAGAACGGCGAGACATCCGTTTGTTGTTGCTATATCTGCTATCTTTTTACCGTTCAGGTAAGACATGATGCTTACCTTTTCTCCGGTTGAGGAGGTTGCCGTTTCACGGCGAAGCATACCGCCGGGACATTCCAGCGTTCCGTCCTCCATGAGAAGGAAGGCATAATAGTTTGTCAGAGCGACCTTCTTTACTTTTGTATAGTTGCCTGAGTCTACCTCAGCCATATTGAGGCAGGCGTTTTTGTTGCCCCACATGTAAACCTTGCCGTCATATACAAGAGCGCTCACCTGATAGCCCGCGACAAGCTGGCGGACCTTGGTGACATCTTCGACTCCGTTTTCTATCAGGTCCACGGGACACTGGATTACAGGATCGTCCTTGTTGCCTTTGAAATATCCGTACTGACCGCGTGAATTTACACCCCAGCCGATGAGCTTGCCCGATGTGCTTATCGCGATGACATGGTCATTTCCCGCGGAAGCCATATAGGTTTTGCCGTCTTTCAGCTCTTCCGGAATCTCGGAATAGTCAACCTTTGAAAGCGTATTTTTCGGATATCCCCATAAATATATGTTGTTATCCTCGCTCACGCCGACGGAAAAAAGCGATGCTCCGGAGATGCTCGCGATATTGTTTTTCATGCCTGCCGGAACCTTGCGCATTGTCATATTGGGAGCGATATTCGCCTGATTTGCATCAATGAAGTTTACATCCATCGGAAGAAAGAGCGGACCGACAAAAACGAGTATGAACATAGCTATAAGCACTACGAGAGAAACGACCGCTATTTTGCGCCTGAAAAATGCCTTGACTGCAAGCTTGGAGGGAGACTCCAGCTTTTCCACGGCGAAGATTTCGCTATCGGAAAGCTCCTTGCTCGCGCCCATAAACATTCTTGAAAACCAGCGACCTATCTTAAAACCGCCGCGAGCGGATTTATTTTCTTTCTGCTTGTTATTCTTTGACATATAAATCCGCCTCCTTTACTTGTTGACTCTGATACGCGGGTCTACGAGACCGTAGATGATATCTATGAAAAGATTGCCCGCGAGAGAAATGAATATGTAGAACATCTGAAGAGCAAGCACTATTTCGTTGTCATTATTGGTGAGTGCCTGAAAATATGTTCTGCCTATGCCGTTGAGCGCAAAGATGTTTTCTATCATCAGAGAGCCGCTGAATATTCCGAGGAACCAGCCTATGATGAGCGTTACCACGGGGAGAAGCGCATTTCTCCACGCATGACTGTAGATGACAACGCGCTCGCGCAGACCTTTTGCTCTCGCTGTTCTGATGCAGTCCATCGAGAGCGCCTCAATCATGGAGGCACGGACATATCTTGTCATACCGCCGAGCGAGCAGAAGGTCATTACTATCAGCGGCAGGGCGAGATGGTACATTTTGTCCCAGAACTGCCGCCACGGTGTCCACTCAAGACTGCCTGCCGTTATCATTCCCGAGACGGGGAACCACCCGAGCACGACGGCAAAAAGCCAGATGAATACTATGGCTATGATAAAGGTCGGCAGGCTGTAGCCCACGACTGTTCCCACCTGAACGGCTACATCGCGCTTTGAGCCGCGCTTCACTGCGCAGAAAATACCGAGCGGTATAGTTATGCCGAGCGCGAGGATAGTAGCGAAAATATTTATGAAAATGGTATTTTTCATCGGCTCCCTGATAACCTCGGCAACAGGCTTGTTGTATATAGCGGAATCGCCGAGATTGCCCTGAAGTATACCGTTGAAGGTGCCGTCGTCATAGGGATAGATACCTATCCATCTGCCGTAGCGCTCGAGCTTTGTACCGTTTGTGCCGTATTTCTTTTGCCAGAATTCATACCGCTCATCGTAATTGAGCTTGCCCTTGCTTGCCTTTACTTCCTCGGTTGCCGTTTGCGCCGCCTTGTCTATAGGCAGCATATTGTAGATGAGAAAAAGCATAAGGGAAAGGATAAAGAATACAAGTATGATATACAGCAGTCTTTTAACTAAGTATTTTCCCATTGTGTCCTCCCGGAAAATTATAAAAATCTTTTATATATATGCATTTTTGTGCCGCGAATACTGTCGAACCAACGCAATGCCGCTTGATTTGCGCGGCAAAAAAACGCATATATATACGACTTTGCAGGAATGACGCGCGGGGCGTCATTCCTGCAAGGCATGAAGGCTTTCGCCTTTAAATCTTATTTGCGCTTCTTCGCGGATTATTTGTTATAGTTCTCAAAGAAGTCAGCTTCGTCCATGATATATGCAGCGCTGTAATCGTCATACAGGCTGGGGTCGATAGTCCACTGGAAAGAGTAATCGTAAACAGCGGAGTTGAAGCCTGTAGCAAAGTTGATTGCATTGAGCTTCGGTGTGCCGTCATAGCCGTATTGCTGTATGCGGTAAAGCTCGCCGAAGAGACCCTTGTTGAAGTCGGTGGTAGTATATGTGATATACATGCCGATAGCCGTTGTTGCGGTGGAATTCTTCTGCCATGCCGTGAGAAGCTGTTCTGTAACGGAGTTGGGATGTGTGCCGAACCAGTTGATTGCGAGAGGCATATAGTACTCGCCGTCTATCTTGACTGTCTTGTACTTGCTGTCTGTTGTCTTGAAGTTGAGGTTATCGAGAGAGAGCTCGTAGCCGGAGAGCTTCTTGTAGCGGACAGCGTCCTTTTTAGCGTCGAATGCCTTGCCTTCCACATTGTACTTCCAGCCTGCTGCCTCGAGAACCGCGATAGCACTGTCGGAGCTGTAGTTGTACTGGTTGATGTTGATTGTGTCCTTGCATGCAAGGAAAGCCTGAGAGAGAGGATAGTAAGGACCGTGAACAACGGCACCGTAACCGCCTGTGAATGTCTGAGCAAACTCGGGACGGTTGATGGTATACATGATAGCCTGACGTACTTCTGTCATACCTGTAGGACCGAAGTCGCAACGGAAGCCGAGCTTACCGTAGCCGGCGCGGTCATAGTGAGTCTCTGCATATTTGTCGGGGTTTTCGCTGACAATCTTGAGCGCAGCCTTTGTTGTGTCGCCGCCTGTGATTTCTGCGACAACATCGACCTGACCCTTCTTGAACATATCCAGCTGTGTTTCCTCGACAAGCTTGATATATGTGATTGTCTCGATGGAAGCCTTGCCGCGAGCGTCGTCGCCGGGATAGTTGGGGTTGAGCTTAAGTGTAGCTGTAAGAGAGGATGCGTCGTAGTTGGAAATCACATAAGGACCGGAGAAGGGAAGATCGGAATCCCACTTGAGGTTAGCCACGATTTCGGCGGCTACTTTGTAAGAATCCTTGCCGTCCTTTGTCTCTTTGGCATAGAAAGCATCGTTGAGACCGCAAGCCTTTGTTTCGGGGTCAACTACGATGTCGCCTTCAGCACCGAGGTAAAGAGCGAGCGGTACGGGAGAAGCGGCAGCGAGAGTATCGGAGTAATAATAGTTTGCGTAATCCTGAGTATATGTGAAAGAGAAGGTGTAGTCATCAAGAAGCTTTACGCCTGCAAAATACTTTGTACCTGCAGCCTCCTCGCCGGTTGCGCCGGTGTAAGCCTTGAAATCGTTGAAGCCGACGAGCGTCTGACCTGCATTGCCTGTAGCGCCTGCCTCAACGGCAACGGGCGAGCTGTTTGCGAGAACGGATGCAACATAGTGCTTTGCATTGATAGCGGAACCGTCGCTGAATACGAGGTCATCTCTTATCTTGATTGTATAGGTGAGTGTGCCGTCTGCGTTTACAACGGAAGTGGGAACCTCTGCGAGAGTACTCATATTCCAGTGGAATATGCCATCTGTATCGGACATAATTGTGTCATGACCGGAGGTGAGCTTCTGGATATCGTAGTCGGAAGCGCCGGGGCTGGACTTACCGAATGCGGCATTACGGAAAGCACCGGAAAGGTCTGTAGTGCTGCCGAGAATGACGGAGCTTGCCACACCTTCCTTGAGTGTGCAAGAAATGATAGCGTCCGCGGGACCCCAGTAAGGAGTTGTAACGAAGTTCTGAATCTTCTTGTCGTAAAGATCGAAGTACTGGTTTGAATAAAGCGGAATTTCGGGAACGAGGTAGTTCCATCTCTGAATGTAGAGCTTCCACCATTCGTTGTAAACATCGGTGGATGTCTTGTCTGCTACGGGTGTGGTATTGTAAACCATTGCCATAGAGAGGAAGTCCATACCGAGTTCGTATTTTGTACCGTCGACGGTGACATAAGCAAGACCTGTTTCCTTGTCTTCTTCTACCATGTCGATGGTAACCTTGCTTCCGATTTTAGAATAAACGGAAGTGAAGTCCTTGTGAGAAACTGCATCTGCAGGGTCAATAGGCTGATACTCAACGGGCTTTACGTCCTCTTTTTTGCCGCAAGCAAACAGAGCGAGCATCATAAGAGCCACAAGAACCAAAGCTAAAACTTTTTTCATCTGTTTTTCCTCCTGAAAAATATTTTGATTTACAGGCTGAGCCTGCAAGCAATAATTCAATTTATGCGGATTCTGAATATAATGCCTCAAAATGCCGTATAAAAATAATTATTATGCAGTATTGTACCATATTTACAATATTTTTACAATACTTTTTTAAAAAATCTTTGCTTTTTTTAAAAATTTGGAAATTTTTTTAGTTGAATGTGAATATTTCGAAAAAATTTCGGTATTTTTGAGAGATATTCACATGATTTTATTCTTTCACTTTGCTTTTGCTTTTATTCTTCGGTCATCGGAGGGCTTTCTGCGTTTTTCCTTCATTTTTTATATAATATATGAGCTGATAATTTTTTCAAAAAACACTTGACAAACGGTCGGGTTTATTGTAAAATATATTTGAAGATGAACATCGCTTCTGCGCGAAGGCGCGGACAGCATACAAAAATAAAAGGGGTAAGGTGAACGCTGTGAAAGAAATGTTTGAGATGCCGAAGCTGGACATAATCGCACTGGCAGATGAGGATATTATCAGAACATCAACCGACAGAGGACAGTGGGATATCCAAGCTGTCAAGAGCGGCATAGATGCTTTCGCCAAAATTGACGACAAGGACGAGTGACCCGCGTTTTCCGAAAGACGAATATCCGCAAATATGGTGCTGTGTGCTCACAGCGCCTTTTTTATTTAATGGCAGAAAATGTATTGACAGATGCGAAATTTCGCAGTATAATATAATTGAGCGGTTGAATTTTGATAATTTAAATGCGAAATCCTCCGTGCCGAAACCGATATTATTATAAGAAAGGAAACGATCACATGAAAAAGAAACTTCTTATTGCCGCGCTGACGCTGGTGATGCTGTTTGCCTTCTGCCTTGCGCTGAGTGCAGACGGAGAAACGACGCCGACGGCGGAAATTTTCGCCTGCAATCTCGAATTCGGCAATCAGGTATATATTCTGTATGCCGTTGATGTCAGCAATGCTCCCGGCATAACCATGGAAAATGTAGGTCTGAAGATAGAGCGCGCAGACGGCGGCAAAGCGCCTGTCAATATCGTCGCTACCGAGAAGGAGACGATTGCCGGAAAAGAATACTATGTGGTGATATACAAGGACCTTGTGGCTAAGGAGATGGGCGATATAGTAACAGCTACTCCTTATGTTGAGGTCGGCGGTGTAAAGTACGAGGGTGCTCCCAAAGACTACAGCATCTGCACATACGCCGCGCGAATGCTGGGACTTGTCGATGGCGTTACGGGAACTGACGACGAAAATCTCATAAAAATGCTCAGAGATATGCTCCGCTACGGCGCGAGCGCGCAGATAAAGTTCAATTATAAGACCGATGCGCTCGCATCTGCCATGCTTGACAATCGCATAAATGTGACATACAATTGCAAAGAGCTGCTGGATGCACAATATACAAATCCGAACCCGTTGTCTTTCCCTCTTGCGGAGGGCAGTGTGAAACTGCAGCCGCTTATCATAAAGGGTTATATATTCAGATACTGGAGAGATGAGATGGGAGATGCTGTCCTCAATATCGACACATCAAAACCCGGCGACATCACTCTGTATCCTGTTTTTGAGATTGAGCGTTATCCGATTATATATGAAAACACCAAGGGCGTTCGGAACAGCAACGTCGATATCTACGATGTGAGGGATGCGATATACCCTCTTCCGCTCGAGAAATATGATTATGTTTTTAACGGATGGAGACTGAACAGCCCTTACGGCGATTTTGTCGGCGAGGACGGAATTCCCGCGGGGACCACGGGCACTATCGTGCTCTATGCCGACTGGACACTGAAGCCGGAATTCGAGGGATTTTACTATGTTGTGGATGAGAACTACAATATCGACAACAAAGGCACAAAATTCTGCATGCTTATGGGCGTTGAGAATTGGAACAGCGTAACAAATCTCACCATTTCCTCCGTGTTCAACCACATCAAGGAGGGCGCGCTTGCGAACTGCCGCTCGCTTAATGAGCTCACCCTGCCTTACCTTGCTTCCGACAATACGGTAACCCGCAACACAAATCTCGGTTATCTGTTCGGCTATGCGAGCAACGCCGAGGCAGAGGGCGCTATCCCGACGAGCCTGAGAAAGCTGACCGTAAATGGCGGTGTGATCGGCGATTATGCCTTTGCGAATCTGAAAAACATTGCGGAAATCGTGCTCTCCCCCGAGGTTACCTCAATCGGGTACAAAGCATTTTTAAATTGCGCAAACCTTGAAGACCTCACAATGCCTTTGCTTTATGTAAATCATAGCACAAGAAGGGCTGCAGACGAACACGGATATGTTATCACTCAAGCAGAATATTACGATTTACCCGGTTGGGTGGACCGTGAGGCTGACAGCTATGACGGCAAGACATTCAAGCTTCATATTAACGGCGGAGGCATTCTTCACGCTGCCGCAGGCGATGCGAATTGGGAAAAAGACGGTGCCACAATCGGAAACGGTTTCGGCGGGAATCTTTTCGAACTGTGTAAGGGTATCAGCGAGGTTACGATCGATAACATCACGGTGATTCCGCAATTTACATTTGCAAAATGCAGCAATCTCAAAAAAGTCACCATTGGTGACACGGTTCAAAATATTATGTCTGGCGCATTTTGGCGTACCGCCATCGAAGAAATTGTGATTCCCGATACGGTGAAGGAAATGGGCGAATATTGGTATGCCGAGTATTCTAATGCCCCTGCTGATAGGGCTTTTAGCTATTACAGCAATAGCGGTCGTGTGTTTGCGCAGTGTAAAAGCCTGAAAAAAGTTGTTATAGGAAACGGCGTGGTAAACATTCCCGCAGGGATGTTCACTGATTGTACAAATCTGGAAGAAATCATCATCGGCGAAAATGTTCGGTTTGTCGATTGTGAGGCGTTTTTGAACACTAACGATACTTTCAAGGTTATCAATAACTCAACACACAAGGAATGGGTCGTCAGCGGCCCTGTCAGTGCAAGATTTATGAACCGGCTTATGGCAAGTGCAAACGCCCCCGAAAAGATATACTACGGTTACGAGAAATTTGACAAACAAATCGTTGATGGGTTCACTGAGGCACAGATTAAAGACTGGCATATTGTGTTCTACAGCCCGACTGACCCTTATGCCGAGGGCGGTGGTAACTCCAATCTTGAATATTGGTATCACGAGGACGGCGCGGAATGGTATAAAAATCAGTATACCGTCACTCCGATAATGTGGGTAAAACAGTAAATATACGGCAATATCAAAAAGGCGCTGTGAGCAACAGCGCCTTTCCGTTTTATATATCTGTTATGCCATTTTGTCTGCGAGCTTCGCACCGCCGAGAATGTGAAAGTGCAGATGGGGCACGCTCTGGCAGGCATCGGGACCGCAGTTTGATATTATGCGGTAGCCCGAGGTCAGACCCGCGGATTTCGCGATGGCGGGAATTCTCTCGAAGATGTATGCCACAATACCGCTGTTTTCATCCGTTATTTCGTCGGCACCTGAGATATGCTCCTTCGGGATGACGAGTATATGGACCGGAGCCTGCGGATTTATATCGCGGAAGGCGAGGATTTTCTCATCCTCATAAACCTTGGACGAAGGGATAGCGCCTTCGGCTATTTTGCAGAAAAGACAGTTTTCCATTTTTCTCTCCTTTATTTAGTAAGCGATTTTACTATATCGCACACGGAAGCCATGGCTTCGCCGACTTTCTCGGGGAATCTGCCTCCTGCCGTGGCACTGTCGGGCTTGCCTCCTCCGCCGCCGCCGACAACTGAGCAGAGCTTCTTTACGACATCGCCTGCGCGAACGCCGTGAGCGACGGCATCCTTGCCGCAGACGGTTACTATATTCAGCTTGCCTCCTGCCGTAGTGCACATTACCGCTACGATATCGGGATTGTTTGCCTTGACTTCATCGCCAAGTGAACGGAGCGCGTCGAGCGGAAGCTCGCTTTCAAGCGTGGCAACGCGGAGCATATCAGCGCTCTTTGCAGCAGCAAGCATTTCCGCAACCTTGCCGGAAGCGAGCTTTACGGATAGCGACTCGTTTTCCTTGCGCAGAGCCTTCAGCTCGTCGGCATTTGCGGCTATTTTTGCGGGGATTTCCGCCGTGCCGCTTACCTTGAGAGCCGCCGCCGTATCGGAGAGAAGCTTTTCACTCTCGAGAACGGCATTATATGCGTTCATACCGGTCATTATTTCTATGCGGCGCGTGCCTGCGGCAACGGAGCTTTCCGAAACTATGCGGAAAAGACCTATCTCGCCCGTTGCGCCTACATGGCATCCGCCGCATAGCTCGCTCGAGAAATCGCCGAACTTCACTACGCGCACGGTGCTTCCGTATTTCTCGCCGAAGAGGGCGATGGCACCGGATTTCTTTGCCGTTTCTATATCTGTCTCGAAAATATCGGCTTTGATATCGGAGAGAATGACTTCGTTTATCATGCGCTCGGCTTTTTTCAGCTCGTCGGGCGTTACTGCGGCGAAATGAGTGAAATCGAATCTGCCGCGGTATTCGTCAACATAGGAGCCCGCCTGCGCTATATGATCGCCGAGAACTCTGCGCAGAGCCGCATCGAGCAGGTGAACTGCGCTGTGATTGCGCCTGATGGCGGCACGGCGGTTCGTGTCCACGGCTATTGTTATCTCGTCGCCGACGGAAAGCGAACCCTCATATATATCGCAGATGTGCATGTAAATGCCGTCTTTTTTCTTTGTATCGGTGATATTTGCCTTGGCGTTTTCGCTGAGGAGCGTGCCTGTGTCGCCGACTTCACCGCCGCCTTCTCCGTAGAAAACGGTGCTGTCGGTAATGACTACCGCCTTGCCCGAGGCGATGTCGGTGCGCTCGTCTGTTTCGCAATCGATGAGCGCGAGAACTTTTGCTTTCGTTTCGAGCCTGTCATAGCCGATGAACGCCGTCTTTGCAATATCCGAAAGCGTATCGGCTGTCTTGC
>OGOZ01001231.1_pt1 | contig 14746 bp, 13 predicted proteins | sample 1552801 | NCBI WGS metagenome assembly OGOZ01 (sample SAMEA2580196, study PRJEB22360) | human gut metagenome | biome: human gut; feature: human-associated habitat; material: faeces | place: Denmark | collected 2008/2010
CCTCCTTATATGAAAAATAAAATATGAAATTTTAGATTTTGAGGTGGTATCAATGTGCCATAATTGGTTTGAATCATTAATATTTTTAAAATAATAAATGAAATTTATATTTTTTAAATAAATAAGACTAGAAATTGTCTTTTAATTTGTTATTTACATAGACCCCCCTAGGGTGTATAATATTTTTGGTGATTTAAATGAGAGAAGAGTGTAAAAATTGTGGTATGTGTATGAATTCATTTCATAGAACTGAAAAAGAAACTCAAGATTTAATAAAAAGACTTAATGTAATAGAAGGACAAATTAAGGGTGTTAGACAAATGCTTGAGAGTGAACGTAAATGTGAAGATGTGTTAATACAAGTATCAGCAATAACTAAATCATTACAAAGTTTTGGTAATACATTATTAAAAAGTCATTTAGAGACTTGTGTTACTAAAAAAATATTAAAGGGTGAAAATAAAGCTATAGATGAAGCTATGGATTTATTTAAGAAATTATATTAGAGGTGGAATATGCTAGAGATTAAAAATATAAATGTTAAAATTAAAGATTCTGATAAACATATAATAAATGGACTTTCTCTAGATATTAAGGATGGGGAAGTACATGCGATTATGGGACCTAATGGTACTGGTAAAAGTACGTTATCTAAAGTAATAATGGGTAACTATAAATATGAGCTTACAGATGGAGATATATTATTTAATGGTGAAAGTCTTAAAAATTTAGAGGTAAATGAAAGAGCTAAAAGAGGAATATTCTTAGCTATGCAAGATCCTACTGTAGTAGATGGTGTTACTAATAGTGAATTTTTAAAGACTGCTAGTAGAGAAATAACTGGTAAAAATATTGATTACTTTAAGTTTCTTGATGAAGTTAATAAATCAATAGAAGACTTAGAATTTGATAAAGATATGTTATATCGTCATTTAAATAAAGGCTTTTCTGGTGGTGAAAAGAAAAAAAATGAAGTACTACAAATAAAGATGTTAAAACCTAAATTTATAATACTTGATGAAATAGATAGTGGACTAGATGTAGATAGTCTTAGAATAGTATGTGAAAATATTAATAAATATAGAGAAGAACATAAAGATACTTCAGTACTTATAATTACACATTATCCTAGAATACTAGAATATATTAATCCAGACTTTGTTCATATTATGAATAATGGTAAGATTGTTAAAACAGGAAATATGGATTTAGCATTTGATACAGAGAAACATGGATATCATGAAAGAGGATAATCATGGGAACAGTGAATATAAATGAAAATAAAGAATTATATTTATTTGATAAAAGTAATCAATGTAGAACTTATAATGTAAGTGAAAATACTAAATTAGTTGTATATCAATATGGAATAAATATAGATAATGATATAGTTATAAATTTAAATGGAGAAAATGCAGAAGTAGAGTATCACTATAGTACAATTAATTATGATGATCATAAATATAAAATAGTAGTAAATCATAATAGTGAAAAGACTATAAGTAATATATATAATCATGGAGTTAATGTAAAAGATAATAAACTTGATTTTGATATAACTGGTTATGTGCCAAATAAAAGTGATAAAAGTGAATGTAATCAAAAAAATCAAATACTTAATATTAGAGATGGTAAAAGTACTATACTTCCTAAATTATTAATAGATAATTACGATGTGGTAAGTTCTCACTCTGCATATATTGGTAAATTTAAAGATGAAATACTTTTCTATTTAATGAGTAGAGGTATTTGTAAGAAAGTAAGTTATGACTTATTAATTAAAAGTTTTCTAATTAATGGTTGTGAAAAGAAAGAAATAATAGAAGAGTTAGAAAAAGAAATAGATAAGATTTGAGGTGAAGTATGAATAGAGAAGATTTTCCAGCAATAGATGAGAATTTAATATATTTTGATAATAGTGCTACTTCATTAAAACCTAAATATGTCATTGATAAAATGGTAGAATACTATAGTAAATATACTTCTAATATACATAGAGGTGACTATAATAATGCGATTCGCACTAATAAAGAGTATGATGAAACAAGAGATGTTGTTAAAGATTTTATTCATGCTAAAAGCAGTGATGAAATAGTTTTTACTAGCGGAACAACTGATTCTATGAATACTATAGTTTTCGGATACTTTAAAAATATACTTAATAAAGATGATGAAGTATTAATTACTAAGAGTGAACATGCATCTAATGTGCTTCCTTGGTTTGTACTTGAAAAGATGGGTAAATGTACTGTTAAATATATACCACTTAATGAAGATCATGAAGTAACTTTAGAGAATGTTAAATCTTCAATAACTAAAAATACTAAAGTAATAAGTATAGCTCATGTATCCAATGTAATAGGAGACGTACGTGATATAGAAGGCATTGGTAGAGTAGCAAAAGAAAATAATTTATATTTTGTTGTTGATGCTGCTCAAAGTGTATCTCATATAAATATAGATGTTGTTAAAAGTAATGTGTCTTTTTTAGCGTTTAGTGGACATAAGATGTGTGGTCCAACTGGAGTAGGTGTTCTATATGGAAAGGGTGACTATTTAAAAGATTTAGTACCACTTAAGTATGGTGGAGGGATGAATGAAAGCTTTGAAAGTGATAAATGTTATGTACTTAAAAATTATCCAACTAATCTTGAAGCAGGAACTCCTCCGATAGCTGAAGTAATAGGTCTTAAAGAAGCAATTAACTATGTAACAAAAATTGGTGTTGATAATATTCATAAACATGAATTAGAACTTAAAAAGTACTTAATATCTAAGATAGAAAATATGGATAATATAATTATCTATAATAAGAATAGTGAAAGCGGAATAGTTACATTTAATATAAAAGATGTTTTTGCTCAAGATACATCTATATATCTAAATACATATGGTATAGCTATAAGAGCGGGAAATCATTGTGCTAAGATATTAAAAGATGAAATAGATATTAAAAATACATGTAGAATTAGTTTCTATATTTATAATACATTTGAAGAAGTAGATAAATTAGTAGAAGCACTTAAAAATAGTGATAAATTATATGATGTGGTGATATAGATGAATAAAGAAATTAAAAGAGAAATAATACTTGATAATTATCAAAATCCTGTTAATAGGGGACTTGTAGATGATAAAAGTTATATTCTTAAAAATACTAATAGTGATTCATGTATAGATAATATAGATTTAATGTTAAAGATAGTAGATGATAAAATAGTGGATGCTAGATTTGATGGGGAAGCATGTGCGATATGTACTTCTGCTGTTAGTATAATGATAAAAAAAGTTATTGGTAAAACAATAAGTGAAGCAGAACGAATAATAACTAATTATCAAAATATGATTAATGAGAAAGAATATGATAAAGATTTACTTGGAGAGTTAAATGTATATGATGAAATATATTTACAACCAAATCGTAAGAATTGTGCATTACTTCCAAGTAAAGCAATTATTAATATAATTAAAATATACGAAGATAAATAGAAAGAAGAGAATGTATGGAAATAGTAGGTTTAACAAAAGAAAATGTACTTAAGATTTCTAATATAAAAAAAGAAGAGGATTGGATTCGTAACTTTAGACTTAAAGGCTACGAAAGCTTTATGAAACAAGGTAATCCTTCATTTGGTCCTGATATAAAATTAAATTATGATAAAATAGTTTATTATAAAAGTAATGATGTAGATAAGAAGATAGAGAGTAACTGGAATAATGTTCTTAAACCTGTTGTTGATGAACTTGATGATTTAGGTGTACTTGAGAGTGAAAAACATTTAGGTGGCATGGGAGTACAATATGAAAGTGAAGTAATCTATCATAACATGTTAGAAGAACTTGAAAAAAAGAATGTAATATTTACTTCTATTGAGACTGCGATGAGGGAACACAAAGATATAGTAGAAAAATATTTTGGTAAGATTGTTAATATGAATGAAAACAAATTTGCTGCTTTAAATAGTGCTGTATTTAGTGGTGGCAGTTTTATTTATATACCAAAGAATACTCATTTAGATAGACCTCTTCAAAGTTATTTTAGAATTAATAGTAAGAATATGGGTCAATTTGAAAGAACTTTAATAATAGTAGATGATAACTCAAGTCTTCATTATGTTGAGGGATGTACTGCTCCTACATATAGTGAGTCTTCACTTCATGCAGCAGTTGTAGAAATATATGTTGGAAAAAATAGTAAATGTAGATATTCAACTATTCAAAATTGGGCTACTAATGTGTATAATTTAGTTACTAAAAGAGCATTAGTTGATGAAGGTGGACTAATGGAATGGATTGATGGTAATATTGGTTCTAAGATTACTATGAAGTATCCATGCTGTGTTTTAAAGGGAGATAACTCAAGTGGTACATGTATTACTATTGGAGTTGCTAAAGAAGGGCAAATCCAAGATACTGGTGCTCGTATGATTCATATAGGTAAAAATACTAAGAGTAATATAGTATCTAAAAGTATAGCTAGCAATGGAGGAAACTCTACATATAGAGGTAAAGTTGATATAAAGAAAACTGCAGGGAATAGTGAAGCTATGGTTAAATGTGATACTTTAATACTAGATGGTATTTCTAAGAGTGATACTATACCAGTTAATATATGTAACAATATAACATCAAATATTGAACATGAAGCAACTGTTTCTAAAATAAGTGATGATGTACTTTTCTATTTAATGAGTAGAGGACTTAGTGATGAGAAAGCAACTGAGTTAATAGTACTTGGATTCTTGGATAGATTTAGAAGTGAACTTCCTATGGAGTATGCTGTTGAATTAAATCAATTAATTAAAAATAATTTGCATTTATAAAATAAAAAGAGTTAAGAAATTCTTAACTCTTTTTCTATGCTTGTGGTTCGGTAGTTCCTTCACTTGGTGTTGTGGGTTCAGTTGGTGTAACAGGAGTAACTACTTGTTTTTTTACATATATTGTTAAACTGCTTAATTGATCTATCATTGTATCAACATGTTCTTTTTGACTATGGAATTTATAATCTCCCCAAACGTCTATTGATACTTCTTTATTTGTATTATAATCTATAAATTTAAGTTTAAGTTTATTTTTACTTGCATATGATTTTATATTTGCCACAGAGTAGCCAGATAGTTTTTTAAGTGTATTTACTGTTGGAGTAGTGTATTTACCTTGTCCAATCAAAGTATCTTCATATAGTTTATTTAAGTCAAATGAAGCAGTTTTAATAAGTTCTATTTTAGACTTATCTAGGTTAGCTTTTATTTCTTTTTTAATAGCATCTATACTTCCTTGATATGGAACTTGTACTGCTGGATAACCTTTAGATGATGGCTCATATATTTTTCCCCAAACATTATATGTTTTAAGTTGCATTCTTTGTAGATTAACTAGGTTCGCACTATCATTTATTACGATTGATTTAGCTAAGCTATAAAGTGATAATACGTCTTTAGTAGTTATATTTGTTTGGAAGTTTGGTTTAATCTTTTCAAGTATTGAAATTGCTTGGTTTGGATCTGTTAGTTTAGTAGCAGCGTTGGCAACTCCCATTATGATTTTCATTTGATTTTTGCCTCTGACAAAATCATTTCTTGTTCCTTTGTTCCATTCGTTACTACAGTGTTTTGGCCATCCATGTCTATTTCTAGCAAGGGCTAGGGCTTGTTCACCATTTAAGTGTTGTTTACCTTGTTTTACATATATTGTATTATTTCCCCATTTTCTTGAACTGTTTTGTTCACAAAATGAATATGGAACATCAACATCTATTCCTCCGACTGCATTTACTAAAGATACAACACCTTTGAAATTGATTTTAGCATAGTAGTCAATATCTACATCAAATAGTTTTTCTATTGTTTTAACTGCACAAGTTGAAGAACTTCCCCAAGTAGTAGTATTTATCCTTCTATAACTTCCATTTGAACATGCTGTTTTAATGTAAGTATCTCTTGGTACTGAAGTTATTGTTGCTCTTAAAGTTGATGGGTTAAATGTAGCAAGTAGAAGAACGTCTCCATTATAACCAGAAGTAACACCATCTTTAGATGAGTCAACACCTATAAATAACATTGTGAATGGCTTATCTAATGAAGCAGTTTCACTTTTAATATTTTCTTCGTTTGATTCGTATACTTTAGAACCTTCTAGTAATACTTTAGTATCACTTTCAATATTTTCATATCCTTCTAGACTATAGAACATATCTACATAGTTACGACTGAAGAATGCAGCATCTATTTCTTTATTAGATAGGGCGTGTAATAGTTCAATAGTTGAATCATATTCTTTTATTGTATTTGATGAATCTAAACTATATTTTTTTATTAATTCTTTAGGAAGTATATTTCCTTCGATATCTTTAGAATCACTTACTATACCAATTGTTTTCTTTCTTAAATCTTTTTGTGTATTTAATGATTTATCATATGTTACTAAAGAACTATAATAAGTATTTTTTGTATCACTATATGCATCAATTGACTTATATATTTTAGTTAAGTAATAATATCCAGCAAATTCAACTCCGATTATTAAGATTGTTAATACTGCTGGTATCACAAATGATTTCATAGTTTTTTTCTTTATACTTCTAAGTAGTAGGTAACTTAAGAATAAGAAGAAATATACAAGTATGATTACACCATATATTCTATAGAATGTTTCTACTCCTTCATAAAGTATTAAAGAGTAGGTGAAGAAACAAAGACTAATTAGTTCTATTAATAAAAGTAATAATGTTGCAAATGTTTTTAATATTTTTTTCTTTCTCATGTTTAACACTTCTTTCTAATTATTTTTTCTTTTTATCTTTTTTCTTTTTCTTTGGTTTAGTTTCTTCTTTGTTTTCTTCTTCTTCTTCGTTTGATTCAACTTTATCTTCTGTTTTTTCTTGTTTGTCTTCTTTCTTTTCAGCTTCTTCTTTTTCTTTTATTTCTCTTTGTCTTTCTTCAAGTTCTTTTTGTTCCATCATCATTTGGCGTAATCTTTTTCTTTTTTTAGTATGTCTTATTTTAGATATAAGTATACATATTAGGATGAAGAATATTAGTACTGTTTCTCCTGTAAGAAGAAGTATCATTTTTTCATATTTATTTATTTTATCTTGTAATGGTTTTAATGTTTCATCTGTATAAGTTATAACAGTATTTGTTTTTTTATCATATGTGTAATAGTCACTTGTACCATTATTCATATTTTGTGCATGTATAATAGCGTAATCACTATTATCTAGTACTAAAGCATCAAATTCAATATCATTTATAGTTATTTTAGATAATTTATAATTATCAATTTCTCTATCTATTGATAATGGATAGAGTTTTAATTGATCAAATTTGATTTCTTTATATTCACTAAATGTATTAGTTTCACTATCATATAAGAATAATGAAATATCTCCATCAGTGTTTTTAAGTCCAACTAAAGTAAAATTATTTACTTCATTATAGAAAGCTGGAACCTTTTGATCATTTATTATTATTTCTTTCTTTTCATAATCTTCTGGTTTAATAAGATTACTTTCTCTTTTAACAACTGTATAATCTTTATCATTTATTTTTGCTGTTATTGGATTTGGATCTGTTACATTAACTAATATGTTGTATTTTTTTACTGATCCATTTTCTGCTTCAACTGTAATAGTGAATTTATTTTCTCCTTCAGTTACCTTGAATATTCCAGTTCCTGAAAGACTTGCTTTTGAATCAGATAGGGCAGCATTTATTTTAATTTCAGTTGTATTACTTTCAGCAGTTACTTTATAGTCAGTTGTATTTTTATTGAATGATGGTTCTAATTTTAATCCATTTATGCTTAAACTTTTAAGATTGTTATCTTTTGAATAACTTGCTTCTAATTCTGCTTGAGTTATTACTTTAACTGTTTTAGAGTTAGTGGTTACTTTCATAGCCACTTCACTTTTTGTATAAGCTCCATATGCTTTTACTGAAACAGTACCACTTCCTTTAGCTATTGCTTTTAGTGTCCATGTTTTAGTTCTTATGTTATCTGAGAAGTCGCTTACGTGTCTTATGTTTCCACCACTTACTAGTTTGAATTTTTTAGTATCATAATTTAATGTCCATTCCCAAACTCCTAAGTTTGATCCTGATACTTTAGTTGTAACTGTAAATGTATTTCCGACTACTACCTTACTTTTATTTGTTGATACTCTTATGTTTGCTGTTGCTGCATTAATTGTTGTTGTAAAGAGTAGGGATATTATTAATACAGTTAGTGTTTTAAATATTTTATTCATTTTTCCTCCTATAATTTTTTATCTCCAGTTATATGTTTTCTAACTTGAAGTAAATCAAGTATTGTTACTTTTCCATCTCCTGAAGTATCTCCTTTTACTACAAGTGTAAATGTTTTAGATTCAAGTAGAGTAGATACTGTAACTTTATAATTAGTTCCAATTACTGCTGTATCTTTTATTTCATTACCTTTAGAATCTTTTATAATCACATTTCTAGCACCTGAAGTAATTAAGTTTGATTTTATAACTGCGGCATTTGTTTGAGGTTTAATTCCTGTTATATAATTATTTTTAATATTTAATTTACTTTTTTCAAGTACCATACTTACTGTAGTAGGGTCATCAACTTTGTTAATTGTTACTACATATTTTTTTGCTTCGCCAGCTTCGCTAGTTACTGTTATTGTTACATCGTTTTCATCATCTTCTAGTTTTGTTTCTCCGGTTCCTGATATAGTTGCTTTTGCGCTTTGAGTTTTAGCTTCTACTGTTGCTGTCGTTAGTTCTTTTGGAACATAAACATCGTATGTAAGTATATCTTCATCGAATGATGGTGTTAGTGCATAACCAACTACGCTTAGTGATGCTAAATTATTATTTGTGTCACCACTTTTTGGTAGAGAAGTGTATTCTGGAAGAGTACCATCTTTATATATAGGAATATCGAATGTAAATTTTGAATTTAATAAATTTTCTTTTTTATATGAGTTATATGATGAAGATCCTTCTGTTGCTGGTGCTTGAATATTTGTCATGTATTGATTTGCATAAGGACTTTCAGCTTTAGGACCAATGTTGAACTTTTGATAGAATATTGTTTGTTGTCCTCTAGTAACATAGTTTTTAGCAAGTGTGCCACTTCCTTCTTTAATAGCAGTTTCAATGTTATTCCATGGTTCTCCATTTCTGCCTATTAGTTTAGCAGCGTAGGCAAGCCCTCTTGTTACTGCTGAATATTTAACTCCATCTATCGTTGTTTCATAAGCTCCTATATTAAAGAAATTATAGTATCCACTATATGTTTTACCTTTCCATGTGAATTTTCCACCATCAGTTGATGCGCTTCCACTAGCTCCAACTTCTAATCTAATTCTACTAGCTACATGTATTGGACTTATACCTAATGATTTGGCTGCGTTGTACATCGGAATTGTATATTTATCATCTCCAAGTTTGCCACTTCCAAATATTGCTTTAATAAGAGTAGGGTATTCTTTATCTAAATTGCTATCATAATCTAATTTTTCAAACATAAATATTCTATTTTCTGTAAGCCAGTTTCGTGGGTCCATATAGAAAGCTATAACACCTTTGTTAACTCTGAACCACGATTTTCCTTCAGCTGGAGTAGAAGAAGTTCTATAGTTATCATTCTTTGTTTGCATATAACATTTTCCGGCTTCTTTATCTACTGAAGTAACAAAACTTCTATTATTTTTATCTGCATTGAATACCCAGTTTGGATATTTTTTATGTAGATATGTTAAATATGGGATATAACTATCTGGGAATCCTTTGTTTTTTAATTCTTTTGCATATTTTTCATCAGTAGCAGTTATATCACTTTTTTTAATAATATAGTCTTTGCTTATGTATCCTTCTTTTTCACCATAGTATTTGATTTTATAGAAGTTTCCACTAGAACCTAATATCGTTACATTTGCTCCAAGTGTTAGAGTTTCTATAACTGTTCCTTTTGAAGAGGCAGTTTTTCTTACTGATACATTGTTTCCAGTAACTCTTGCTGTCCAATCTATAACATTTATTCCGGTGTATGCATTATTTAAGAAAGTTACATATTTACTACATACATATCCTGTTTTTTCATTATGAATAACTTTTAACCATTTTTCACTACAACCAGTACCACTATATAGTGTTTTATCAACTACTGAAATTGAAGTTCCTGCATTTACTGTAACTATTGCTGAATTGTTAGTACCAGGTCCTGTTCTAATTCTTACTGTGTTTCCATTTATCTCTGCATCAAAAGAGGCATTTATATTCAATGGTACACAAAGAAATGTTAGTAGAATAAATATAGTTATATAATATCTTTTTTTCATGTGCACTCCTTTACATTCTTAATTATCATTATAATTATAACAAATTACGACATATTTTTCATTAAAAACGAGGAATTTTACATAAATAGGTAATAAAAAAACTAAATAATTTTGATTTATTTAGTTTTAGTGATTATTGTCTTTCTGAAAAAGCATCTATAACTAGTTTTCCATTATATTCTTTTAATGTGAATTTGTATGTTTCATTACTTGTTTCATCATTATAACTATAACTTGTTTTAATTTCTGCTTCATATGATAAATCATTAGTTTTAGTTACATTGAGTATTTCTATATCAGGGTAGTCTCCACCGCCTTGGCTTTTAATTAACATACCATTTTTATTTTTAGAAATTCCAATATTTTCAGTGTATTCTTTTTCAAAGAAACTTTCTGATACATAATTTAACATGGCACTCTTATAGTCATTATATTTAACATTTGTTGTAACCATTTCTGTTGTTTCATCAAAGCTATCTTTTGATTCGTCATATCCAATATTTAAGTATTCTAAAATTCCATCGACATGAGCCATAGAGTCCATAGCTAAAAATCTTTTAAATATTTTTGTTACATCTTCTATAGATGGATCTTTAGTATCAACATTATCATATGAATTTGTTTTACTACCTGAGAAACTATCAATAACTAACTTTTCATTTTGCTTTTTAACAGTAAATTCTCTTGTACCTTTGTATGTTACGTCGTTTTCATTAGTTTCTGTTATTGATGCGATGTAAGAGTTATCTTCTTTTTCGATTATTCCAGTAACTTTATAAGTTATTTCATAGTCTCTATTATTTGGTTTGATTACAAAACCATCTTCACTTTTAGTAAAACCAATATTACTTGTGTATTCTCTTTCGAAGAATTCCTCTGTTACATAATTTAACATGGCATTTTTATAGTCATCAAATTTAACATTAGTTATAATATTATCTTCGTAGTCTACGTCTTTGTTCTTATCATATCCAATGTTAAGTAATTCTAATATATTTCCTTTATAAGCAGAAGCATCAATCTTTAGAAAACTTTCAAATAAAGTTTGTATTTCATTAGTTTTATTAGGCTTAATAACTTCGTTTTGTTTATTGTTTATTCTATAAATATATATACCTCCGAGTAGAATTATTGCTGCGAAAATAACTAGCAGTATAGTTTGAAAGTATAACTTTTTCTTCTCTTCCATTTTTATTCTCCTTATGATTAAATTTTATCATTTGTGATATTTATATACAATTCTTTTTTGTATTTTACTAATTTTATTGAAAAAAATGCGATTATTAGTTTATAATAACTATTAGGGAGTTGAAATTTATGGATTTTAATGTTAATGGGCATAATATATTTATAATTGTTTCAGTATGCTTTTTAGCTTCTTTAATATTTGTTCAAATGATGAAGAAAGTGGCTATATTTTTAAAAATTTTGGATATACCTAACGATCCTAGAAAGATTCAAGAGCATCCAGTACCTTTATTGGGAGGACTTGGAATATTCTTTGCATTTTTACTTGGATATATGTTATTTGCACCTAAGAATAATTTGATGATAGCAGTTCTTATTGGTTCGTTTTTAATTATGCTTTTAGGACTTTTTGATGATATGACTAAGAGTGAAACACCAATGCCAAATAAATATAAGGTTTTAGTTCAATTAACTGTTGCTGCGATAGTTGTATTTTATGGAGGACTTGAACTTACTAAGGTTACTATGTTTGGTATAACTATTAAATTTAGTTCAGTACCTTTTTTACCGGAATTAATTTCTATGCTTATAATAGTTGCTACAATAAATGCTATTAATTTAATAGATGGATTAGATGGACTTTGCGCTGGTATTTCGTCAATATATTTTTTAACTATTGCTATTATAGGATTTATATTAAATAAATTTGGTGGCTTAGATATAATACTTTCATTAATTATGTTAGGTTCAACACTTGGATATTTAGTACACAATTTTCCACCAGCTAGAATATATCAGGGAGATGCTGGAAGTACATTCTTAGGATTTATGATATCAGTAATATTCTTACTTGGATTTAAAACTACAACACTAACATCTTTAATTATTCCATTATTAATATTAGCTATTCCAATTATGGATACATTATTTGCTATTATAAGAAGAAAACTTAAAGGACAAAGTATTGATCATGCTGATAAAGAAAATTTACATCATCAATTAATTAAACATTTTTCTAAAAAGAGTTCATTACTAGTTATATATGCTATTAATATAATGTTCTCAGTTACAACTATTTTCTATGTTTTAGGTGATAAAAAGATCGTAGCATTCTGTTATGTAATACTTATGTTTATAGTTTTATATTTTGTTCTTAAAACTAATATAGTATTTGATTGGTCTAAACCAAAAGAAAAAGGAAAGAAGAAATAAACTCCATTTTGGAGTTTTTTTGTTAATATAATGTAAATTTTTATTAATATTTACTATTAATTAACGTTTTTCATCATCAAATTTTGAAATATAGTTAAATTTTGTTATAATTGTTTTAGAGGTGAATAGATGAAAGTAGGTGTACTTGGTGCTGGTGCTTTTGGTTTGGCACTTTCACATATTCTAGTAAAAAATAATGTTACTGTTGAAATGTGGACACATAATGAAGATGAAGCTAAGGCTTTAGATAAAACAAGAACAAGTAAAAAATTAAATGGATATAAAATTCCAAAAGAAATAAAATTTACAACTAATTTAGAGGAAACAATTGAAGATAAAGATTTAATAGTAATGGCCATTCCAGCTTTTGCGTTTGAAGATGTTACAAAACAACTTACTAGATACATTAAGAAGAAACAACCTGTGTTGATTGCTACTAAAGGTATTCAACAAAATACATGTTTATTTTTAAATGATGTATTTTCTAAATATTTGAAGAATAGTGTGGCTGTTATATCAGGACCAACTTTTGCAGTTGATATGATTAAAGATGCTCCTATTGGTTTTAGTATGGCAACTAAGAGTCATAAAACTGAAATGGTTATTCGTAAGTGTTTTGAAAATTCAACTACTAAATTTAGAAGAACTAGAGATATTACTGGTATAGAGATATGTGGTAGTATTAAGAATGTTATGGCTATTGCCAGTGGTATGCTAGAAGGTATGGGAGTAACTGATTCAACAAGAGCATTATTTCTAACTGAAAGCATGAATGATATTAAAGAATTAATTGATGCTTTAGGGGGTAAAAAGAAGTCAATATTATCTTTTGCTGGGTTTGGAGATATTCTTATGACATGTACTAGTAAAAACTCAAGAAATTTTAGTTTTGGTTATTTAATTGGCAGTGGAGCTAGTAAAGAAGAGATAGATAAATATTTAGAAAATACTACAGTTGAAGGTATGTATACGTTAAAATCTATTCACAAATTAGTTAGACGTAAAAAAGTTAAAATGCCTATAATAAATTTAATCCATGATATTATTGAAGACAAAAAAGATAAAGAAGAGATGTTAAGATTTTTAATACAAAAGTAGGAGGGTTTAATATGAATTTTAAAGTTAGTGTGATAGTGCCAGTTTATAATGTATATGATTATTTGGATGAAACAATCAGGTCTGTGATTTCTCAATCTTTAGATTTTGAAAAAAATATTGAACTTGTTTTAGTAAATGATGGTAGTCCAGATAAATCTCATGAAATTTGTGAAAAATATAAAAAGTTGTATCCTAAAAACATAGTTTATATAGAAAAAGAAAATAGTGGAGTCTCTGATTCTAGAAATATTGGTTTTCAAAAATCTACTGCACCTTATGTTTTGTTTTTGGATTCTGATGATTTGATTAATAAAGCTTTTTTAAAAAAATTATGCGCTTTTTTAGATAAAAATAAAAATATTAATTTGGTTATATCTAGAGTTCGATTGTTTGAAGCTATAAATAAATGGCATTATATGGATTTTACCTTTAAAAACAATAGAAAATTTGCTGATATAAATAATGATATTACTTTTTTACAATATCATAGTACTGGGGTACTTTTTAGAAGAAGTGCAATTAAGAAAATTAGATTTGATAAAAATGTAAAATATGGAGAAGATATGAAATTCATGAGTGAAGTTCTTCTTCAAAACAATACGTTCGGTTTAGAAAAGAGTGCAGTATTGTATTATAGAAAACGTATATCACAAAATTCTGCTGTTAATACTCAGTTTTATGATAAAAGTTATTATACTGATACTATAAAAGACTCATTTATGTATATATTCAAACAATGTATTAAAAAATATGGGTATGTAACTAAATATTTTCAATATTTTATTATGAATAGTATAGGTGAAAGAGTTAGAATAGATGTTAATATTGATGAAGTATTAAATTCTAATGAAAAAAAAGATTATTTAAATAATTTAAATAAATATTACTAGGTGCAATGATTATATTTGATTTTAAAGCATTTATTTGATCT
>OGOZ01001235.1_pt1 | contig 14722 bp, 6 predicted proteins | sample 1552801 | NCBI WGS metagenome assembly OGOZ01 (sample SAMEA2580196, study PRJEB22360) | human gut metagenome | biome: human gut; feature: human-associated habitat; material: faeces | place: Denmark | collected 2008/2010
GAGGAATTATATTTACCGGTATCTGCTGTATACGGACCAAATGGTGGAGGAAAATCTAATGTCCTTGAAGCATTGCATAGTCTGGTTACGAAAATACTGAGGCCATTATATGCGACAAGTAATAACGAAGAGATCGCGATGAAAATGAAAAAGCTTGTGATAGAGCCATTTGCTTTTGAAGAAGGAACAAGAAATGAACCAACAGAATTTGAACTGTTTTTTAGAACAGCAATGGCAGAGTATCGCTATGAATTAACTGTAAAAAAGGAAGTAATCGAATACGAAAGGCTGGATCGTATAAGATTAGAAACAGGGCGGAAATCAGCACTTTTTGAACGAGATGAAGATGAAATTACTTTGAAAGGTGCATTTGCAAGATTGAAAACCAGTGATGAATTATCCGATACATTGCCGTTGTTATCGTATCTTGGAATTACTTACAGCAAAAATGAAGTGGTACAGGATGTGCTTGACTGGTTTGATGAAGAGATTGATTTTCTGAATTATGGAAATCCTATGCAGGAATTGCGAATGGCTGTTTCTAAGTCAGAGGATGTAAAAAGACTGATGCTTCAGATGATTCAGGAGATGGATTTGGATATTGTAGATTTCCGTGTAGAAGAAAAGGAGAATGACCTGATCGAAGTATTTACAAAACACGTAGTAGATGAATATGAAGCAGAATTGAATTTATTTGATGAATCCAGTGGAACAAAGAAATTATTTGGATTGCTCCCATTTATTGCAAAAAGTTTATTGAGAGGAACGACACTTGTGATTGATGAATTGGATGCAAAGATACATCCGGTATTACTTAAATATCTTATTATGACTTTCAGTAATATGGGAAAAAATAAAAAGGGTGCACAGTTGATTTTTACATCACATGACCTGTCTACTATGAACAGTGAAGTATTCAGAAGAGATGAAATCTGGTTTGTAGCAAAAGGAAACCGTCAGAACTCAAAATTATATTCTCTTGTAGAATTTAAAAATAAGAAAGGTGAATCTGTACGAAAGGATGCCAAGTTCGATAAACAGTATCTAGAAGGGAAATATGGTGCGGATCCATACCTCAGAAAGATTATAGATTGGGGGACGGTGAATGGCTAAAAGAGGCAGAAAAGAGAAAGATAACTGGAAGAAGAAACGTCGGCAGGAATATCTGGAAAAAAAAGAATTCCGCTACTACATTTTCTGCGAGGGACAAGCAACGGAACCTAAATATTTTCAAGGATTCAAACGGTATATTGAAGATAATCCCATTTATCGAGATATGGTTTTGATTGAAATTGAAGGCTGCCAGGCTGAGACGATGCGGGTAATCGGAAAGGCCGAAGAGTATGTACGTGTGAATAAGATCACAAAAGGGCAGATATGGTGTGTCTATGATAAAGACAGCTTTCCATCCAGTGATGTCAATGGAGTAGTCCAGCGGGCAGAAGTATTAAATCAAAAGAATCCGGATATTCAGTATCATGCGGCGTGGAGTAACGAGTGTATCGAATTCTGGTTTATGTTGCATTTTGCATATTACACAGCGAATAATCACAGATCCGAGTATAAGAAGTTTTTGAATGATAAATTTCAAGAGCTGGGAATTGGAAAGTATGAGAAGAATATGGATAACATATTTGAAACTTTGATGAATGATGGGAACCCGAAACTGGCGATTCGATATGCGAAACGGATTATTAAGAATGGAGAGGGAAAGACACCGGCGGAAATAGCACCTGGAACGAATGTGTATGAGTTGGTAGAGGAACTGGCGAAATATTTGCCGGAAGAGATAAAACAACAATTTTTAGGAGAAAGTAAATAGAAGGAGTTTATAATCGATGAAAATTAAAGAAGTGCATATAGATAAATTTAAGCGATTTACTAATTTGACAATAAAAAATATTCCACAAAATGCAAAATTGGTAATGCTATTGGGACCTAATGGATGTGGTAAAAGTTCACTTTTTGATGCATTTAAAACTTGGTATAGAATTAGAGGATATAATTATGGATCAGATGATAGTTATTGTAAAAAAGATCGGAAGGATATTCGAAATTCATATGAATTAGTCAATATTGATTTTTATGAAAATATATCAAATAAATCACAAGAAGATATTAGACAATATTTTTATTTTAGAACGGCTTATAGAAATTCTCCATATATTACTGTTACATCCATACAAAAAGTAATTTCGCCATTAGAAAATGCAGACGATAAAAAAATGATTGATAATGATTCGTGTGTTGATGATGATTATCAACGATTGGTTGCACAAACAATCAATAAAATTTATGATACGGGAAATGATAATAAACCTGTTAAAGATATAAGAGAAGAGATATTAGGAAAAATACGTAAATCTATGGAAAGATTATTCCCAGATTTAAATTTTGCAGGAATAGGATTGCCAACGGAAAAGTCAGAATTTTATTTTGAAAAGGGAATAACAAAAAAGTATGAATATGAGAAATTGTCAGGAGGAGAGAAAGCGGCATTTGATTTGTTGTTAGATCTAGTTGTAAAAACTGATTTTTATAATGATACTATATTCTGTATTGATGAACCAGAAACACATATACATACAAAACTTCAAGCCAAATTATTAAATGAATTATTTAATATTATATTTTTATTGAATAGTATTTTAAAGAGATCAAATATTGAATCGTGATCTTTTGTATAATCATAACTATTTAAATTAGCTAAGAAATCATTATATATTTTATTAACTACTTTATAATATTTATTGTATATTTCTTCTCCATAATATGCTTTAAGTAAATTTAAGCATCTAAAGTCAGCGTCAACGACTATTTTTTCTTTATCTCGCAAGTCAGTATTGTCATTATACACTGGTACTACATATGGAAGAACATAATTGGAATCTATTTGTATTAGTGGTATTATTTGCTCTATACTTAGATTTTGTAAAATTCTAATTAGTCTTTTTGTATATTGATATGTAACATCATTACTTTTAGGATCATATCTAAATACTTTACCTTTGGCATTAAATAGTCCTTTATCTATCATTATATCTACTATATCTTTTACACTTTTATTTTCTATATTAGAAAGTATTTCATATATTATTTCTATGCTTTTATCTTCTTCTCTTTTAAATGATGTTATATTGATGTATCTAATAAAGTTTATATCATATTTTAATAATTCTATAAGTGAATTACTACTTATATAGTTAATCATAAATGGATATCTATTTATATATTCGCATTTTATATCTATAGGTGCTTCATTTAATAATTCATTATTATCTTTTATTTTCTTTATTTGTTCATCTATATATTTATGCTTTGCATCTCCACTTATGTATTTTATATATTTTTCATCTAGTGAATATTTATCTTGTACATCGCTAGGGGCATATTTGATTAATGATGGTTCTGCTTTTACAATAAAATCCCATTGTCTAGTTGTGAATTTACTTGCTTCTTCACTTATCATTTTTTCTGTTTCACGAGCATCTTCACGATATAATATTTCAACTACACGTCTTAAATCATCCATATATAGTTTTACTATATCTTCTTTTTGATTAAAATATATTTTTAAATAGTTATTGTATTCTTCATCATCCATACCAATACTAGTAGCATTCATAAAGAATTTATTATCTTTTATCCAGTCACTTACAAGTGACTTACGTGCTTCATTACTACCACTTCTAAACATTGAAAGATTACTATTGATACGTGATTTTTGAAAATCAATTGGTAATATTCTTATTAATGATGGATGTTTAAAAAATAAAAAACTAAGTACAATTTCATTATTAGTAAATTCTTTATTATCTAAGTATGCTTGTTCTACTTCTTTATCACTTTTACCTTCTAAAGAATTAACAAATGCATTAGCTCGTTTTTGAAGTTGTCTCATTTTCATTTCTTTAAACATATTTTAACCTCTTTATTCTAATTATGATTATAACATATATTTTAAATAGTTTACATACAAACATTGACTTTTTGTTAAATTATTTATATATTTTATATAGAGGTAAGATATGACAAATAATAAATTTAAAAGTTATGATGATGGTATTGATATGAGTGACATTAATGCTATGTTCAAAGAAAGAGATGCTATGAAAATAGTTAATAATTATGAATCAAGTACAATGACAAGTGTAACTAGAAGAAGACCTAGAAGAAAAAAGAAAAGTCCTAATGGATATATAGTTGCTCTTGCTGCTATTGTTGCTGCTGGTGGTATTACTCTAGCTGCTAGAACTATTGATATTACGCCAAAAGGTTCATTACATGATTTTGGTAAAGATGTAGGTTCTATTGTATACGTTAAAGGTGATGATTTTAATCCAAGATATGACAGTACAAATATCGGTATTGTTTCACAAAATACTAAAAGAAATGCTAATACATATTATTATGATCAAGATGGTATTGCTAAAGATTTAGTATCACTTGATGATAGACTACTTGATATAACATTTGTTTCAGTATGTGAAGATATGGGAGAACATTTAAATAATAAAGTTGGTCAAAATGGTGAAACAAATATTGATTTAGTTATATCTGGTATTAAAAAATATGCTGAAGAAGGAAGTTATGCTGAAAAAGATTTTAAAGATATAAATACTTTAAATGAATGGTTAGTAAAACGTGGATATGTGGATAAAAAAGGTAATCCTGATTTACAATCAGCTATAAATCATTATGCACATGAACAAAGTGTATTCGATCAAATTGTTAGTGAAGAAATACAAGAAAAAGAAGAAGGTGTTGGATTAAAATGATAATTAATACAGTGGAAATAGATGGTAAAGATTATGATGAAGTAGATATTATTACTATTGGTGATGTTAAATATGCTTACTTAGTAGATTCAAATGATGATGGAAATTTATTAATACAAAAGATAGTTTTAAAAGATAATGAAGAATATTATGAACCTTTAAAGTCAAAAGATGAATATGATAATGCTCTTATAGAGTTCTATCATAAACATAAGGATTTGGTTGATAAAGCTAATTAAAAACAAGGATAGTTTAGTACCTATCCTTTTATTTTTTCGTAAAATATCCTTTGTTAATACTGCTATCTATTCTTGCATATGTTTTATCTATATTATTCCATGCTAAGTCAGAACCTGTACTATATCTTACTGCTTCATATATCTATAAGTATAGTCTCCATTAACATATTCTAATCCTTGAACTAATGTGTTGTCTATCTTACAGTAAACTTCTTCTATTGTATCTTTATATTCTTCTAAAGATATTTTTTTATATTTAAAATAGTTAAGTAATATAACTTAACTATTTTAGTTGTAACTCATTTAAAGTATTTTCATCGTTATTTAATATATTTTTTATAGTTGTTAACATTTTGTCAATATACACTGTATTTACTTTTTAGATAAATATTTATGATTAGCAGCTATACTCTTAATGCCAACTCCATATTTAAATGCTATAGTAGCAATATCACCACTTATCTTTATAATTACGCCTTCTCCAAAGATTGTATGAATAACTGTATCGCCTGCTTTAAGTCCATCTACAGTTTTATTACTATACATATTACTTACTTTTTTATTTTCATCTTTCTTTACACTTTCATTCTTAATATTTATAAGTGTTGGATCTATTTCTTTTATAAATCTACTTTCAATAGTGCCACTTGTTCTACCATATAAAGTTCTTGTACGAGCACTTAATAAATATAATTTCTTTTTAGCACGAGTTATACCAACATAACAAAGTCTTCTTTCTTCTTCAAGTTCTTTTGCTGATTCAAAACTTCTACTATGAGGGAAAATACCTTCTTCCATACCAAGTATAAATACAATATTAAATTCAAGTCCTTTTGCTGAATGAAGTGTCATAATATTAACATTATTATCATCTTCAGCATATTGACCTTTATCACTAACAAGCATAATATTTTCTAAAAATGTTGATAAATCATAAATACCATTATCTTCAAAATTAACTGCTAAACTCTTAAATTCATTTAAGTTTTCTACTTTAGTATCACTTTCAATAGATTTATCAAGTTCGTATTCACGCCTAAGTCCTGTCTTAACAAGTACATCTTCAATTAAATCAGATAGATTCATAGTCTTAGAGTCTTCAATAAGTTCAAGAATAAGTTTTTTAAATTCAAGTTCTTTACCACTATCTATCGCATCAAACAATGAAATATCATTCATATTAGCTTTCTCACGTATATTATCAATAGTTTTAGTACCAATACCTCTTTTAGGTGTATTAATTACTCTTTCTAAACTAACTGAATCATTAGTATTATATATTAAGTTTAAATATGCGATTAAATCTTTAATTTCTTTTCTATTATAGAAATAATAACTGCCAATTATATTATATGGAATATTATTCCTAACAAATGCTTCTTCAACTGTTCTACTTTGAGCATTAGTTCTATAAAGAACAGCAAAATCACTATAACTATAACCTTCACTCACAAGTTCTTTTATCTTATTTATAACAAAACTACTTTCTTTGATTTCGTCTTCAACTCTTATATATTCTACTTTTTCTCCATCACCTATAGAAGTCCATAGATTTAATTTAGTTCCTTCATTATTATTCTTAATAACAGAATTAGCTGCCTTTAATATAGTGTTTGTACTTCTATAATTTTCTTCAAGTAATACTACATGTGCATTCTTATAATCTTTTTCAAAATTAAGTATATTTCTATAGTCAGCATTTCTCCACGAATATATTGATTGGTTAGCATCGCCTACTACAAAGATATTATTATACTTTTTAGCAAGCATCTTACATAATTCATATTGAATACTATTAGTATCTTGATATTCATCTACTAAAATATATCTAAATCTTTCTTGATATTTTTCTAATATATCTTTTCTTTTCTTAAATATTTCAACTGGTTTTAATAATAAGTCATCAAAATCAACTGAATTATTTTCTTTTAATAATTTTAAATATTTTTCATAAACAAGACCTATAACTTTATCGTGTTCATTTAAGAATAATTTAGAAAATTCAAGTGGACTTATTCCATCATTTTTAGCACTACTTATCTTACTTATAATATGTTTTATATCATAATCAGCTGGATCAAAACTATTCTCTTTTAATATTCTTTTTATTAATGATTTAGTATCATCTGTATCAAGTATAGTTATATTTGATGAATAACCTATCGCATCATAGTTTTCTCTTAATATTCTAAGTCCAAAAGAATGAAATGTACCAATAAATATTGAATTTGCTACATCACCTATTTTATTTTGAACTCTTACTCTCATTTCTTTAGCTGCTTTATTAGTAAATGTTATAGCTAGTATATTATAAGGACTTACTCCATCATCTATTAATTTAATTATTCTTTCAGTTAGTACTCTTGTTTTACCACTACCAGCCCCTGCAAGTACTAAGCAAGGTCCTTCAGTGTGATTTACTGCTTCTAATTGTTTATCATTTAATGTCATATTTCTTTACCTCTTAATCATTATAACATTTAAGATATATTATTAAAAGCGAACAAATGAAATTATTTTAAAACATTTTTTCAATGAAAAAGAAGTATTTCTACTTCTAATTCTCTACTAAGTAACTATTATATCGTTTGAAATATACATCTGTATTATAGTTGTTATAGTAGTTTGCTGGTACATATATATTTAAATTATATACTTTTTCAAATGTTGCATAAGCTGTTAATTTAGGTACATCTGTATAGAATGTATAAGTAGCTAAATTAGTACATCCTGTAAATGCATAAGCACCTATACTTTCTAATCTATTACTCATTCTTACAGTATATAAATTTGTTTGATTAGCAAACGCTCTATAAGCAATTGTTTTAACAGTATTTGGTATAGTATAATTTTGACTTCCTTTTCCATTAGGATATCTTATTAATGTTGTTTCATCTTTATCAAATAATACTCCATTAACTGATGTAAATGATGTATTATTAGCACTTACATATATATTAGTTATTTCTGTATTACCATCTAAGAATCCACCAGGTATTTCACTTAAGTAAGCTGGAAGTGTTAAGTTTCTAACATAGTTGTTACCATCAAAAGCATCTGGTGCTATATTAGTAACTCTTCTACTTACTCCATTTACATCTAGTGTATCTGGTATCGTAACAGTATTATTATTTCCTGTGTATGATGTTATTCTTATTTGATTATTATTATCAAGTATATATAAGAAGTCAGAAGAGTATTGAGCACTTGATGAATAATGATATCTCCATGGTGTAGTACTTTCGAAATCGCTTAATACTGATGATGGAACTGAATATGTAAAATGTGATCTATAGAATATACCAAAAAGTACAGTTTCATATTCTGGTAGTGCAGTTGACGCTGTTGTAGGAACTGAACTTACTTGCATACTAAGTGTTGTATTTGGTCCACCTTGATATGGGTTATATAATGCATAATCATTTATAGCAGTAGTACCTGTACCAAATTGAATATATGATATAGCTCCACAACTATATAAACAATAATCATCGGCTATTACAACACTATTAAATATTGCATTAGTAAGTTTTTCACAATCAGCGAATGAATATTTACCAAGTCTTGTTATTTGATTTCCAGATACTCTTGTAACATCTGTTTTATAGAATGCATAATCGCCTATTAATACGACACTATTAGGTAGATTTACTATCCATGTTTCTCCAGTTTGTACATCTACTCCATAATAAGCATAAGTACCAATTGATACAACATCTAAGTTTTGACCACCTGCGGTAATTGTATTTGGTATTTCAAATGTTGAAGTTATATCCGGTCCATGATATTCTATTATTTCCCAACCTGTTACGTCTGCATTATACATATTTTTAAGTGTTACTTCACGTACACTATATTCACCTATATCGTATGGTAGTGCTCCATATTTATAACTACCAATAATATATCCAGTTGGATAAATATAATCTTTTACATTTGATGGGAATGTCTTTTTATATGCTTCTTGATATGTAACATCAGAAGTACCTATTGTTCCATCTGGAACATAAATTCTAAATCTTTTTCCAAGAGTAGTACCTACATTATAGAATGAGTTAACTCCTACTCCTATTTTCATTCCACTTGCGCCACTATCAGCTTCAGTTGATGCGAAGAACATTTGCTCCATGCCTATACATCCATAGAATGCACCTTCACCTATACTTGTAACTGGTCCCGCATTTACATAATTAAGACTTGTGTTGTTAGCGTAAGCATAGGCACCAAGTTCAATTAAACTAGTAGTTGTTGCTTTATATAATTTATTATTAAAGAATGCATAATTTCCAATAAAGTCAGTGTTAGGTAAATTAATTTCATGAACACCATTTAAATTATAAAATGCATATTCATAAACATATCTAATAGATGTAGTAACAATATCAAATTGTCCTCCTGAATCCATTGTAGCCCATCTATATGCTCTATCACCTATTCCAATAACATCATAAGTTTTGTCATCTACTGTAAGCGATGTTGGTATTATATACCTTGAATTTAAGTTAGCACCATGATATTCAACTATTTCCCATCCTGTAACTGTTTCGCCAGATTTAGTAGTGTGGTCTCTTAATATAACGCTATATTCACCTATATTATATGGCATTGATGAACTACTATAATCACCAAGTATTGTTCCATAATCATAGAAATAATCTTTATATTCTGTCCTAAATGAATTAGCATATATATCAGTTAAATAATCATTTTTAGTTGTTGTATTAGTTGTATAGTATGTACCAGTTGAATCAAATAAATGGTTGTTTAAGTAAGTCCAAGCTGAATAGTTATTATTAGATCTAACTACAAATGTAAATGTTGTACTTTCTCCGTTTGCTAAATTACCATTTGCGCTTGTATTGGTAAATTTAACACTTGATGATGAATTTTCATATGAAACATCTGTTGCAGATTGGAAAGAAACATTACCTAGATGTATTGATGTTGTCCAGTTAGATAATTCATGTCCTGTATTATTTCCAACAGTAACTGTACATCTATAAGTATATCTTCTGTTTGTTAATGTTCTATTACATGTATCTGTAACATTGATAGCTGTTGTAGTTGGAATTTGTGTTTCACTACTTATTACTGATTCAGCAACATAAAATCTTATTCTATTACTTGTAAGAGTTCCTACATCAGTAAATGCATACTGATCAAATACTTTAGTTTCTTCTGGAGGTGTAAAGAATATTTGAACTAAGTTTGGTAAGTTATATACTGAATTTGCTTCCATATTATATACTTTACCAAGATTTATTTTATATAAACCATTCATATTAGCAAGAGCATATGATCCAATACTTCTTAAATTAGGTGTATTTACAGATATAAGGCTTCCATTATTAAATGCATAGCTTTTTAAATCAAGTAAGCTATTTGAAGTAAATGAATTTATGGCTTTAATATTTTCGAATGCATGATCATTAATAACTAACAATTTATTGTTAATAATATCACTACCAGTACCATTTACTTTTGTATGTTTAAATGCATAAGAACCTATAGATATAATATCTTTTTGTTCTCCATTTATTGTAACTGTTTCTGGTATCATGAATGTATTTGATATATCCGGTCCATGATATTCTATTATTTCATAACCTGTTACATCATTATTATTTCTATCTTTAACAGTAATTTCACGTACACTATATTCTCCTATGTCAAATGGAATTGGTGTATTAACGAAACTTCCTACTATTGTACCAGTTGGATAAATATAATCAGAATATGTACTAAATAATGTTTTATAGAAATCTAATTTTGTATCAGGTACATATATTCTAAGTCTATTATTAGTGTTAGCACCTATATTACTCATTGCAGTACTATGAACTGACATATTATCTGTATCAGTTGTACCTATGAATACTTGTTCTAAGTTAGGATTATTACTAATAGCATTCTCTCCCATAACTCTTATATTACCTAAGTTAACGCTATATAGTGTATCCATTCCTGACATAGCATAATTACCTAGTGAATTTAGATTAGGAAGTGTTACTATTTGAAGTGCTGTATTATAAAGTCCATAATCACCTATTGATACTAAACTACTTGATGTAAGTGATTTAACACTAATGTTTTCTAAACCATGGGCATCAATATTAAGTAAGTTATTTGCGACTAAATCTATTGTTTGATTTTCTTTTGAAATTGTATGTCTATAAGCATATTTTCCTATTGATATTATATTCATGATTGGTGTACTAGAGGAATAAGTACTAAGTATTGATGCACTTAGGCTTTGACTAATTGTATCATAATAGAACGATATATTTATACTACTATTTGGATTTATTGTTCCATTATACGTTGCATTAGATAATGTTACTATATTTCCATCTATATTTTCTACTGCATTTGTGTATGTACTTCCCCATGTAACACCATCTGGGAGTGCTAATCTAACTGCCCAATCTGTAACAGCTGTATCCATATTATTTGTTATAGTAAGTGTTCCACCATATCTATATCCAGTACCTTGTTGCCATGAGTTACCACTTATTGAAGCACTAAGTCCATCACCTATAGTTATTATATCTGGAAGTTGATAACTACTTGTTAAATCAGCTCCATGATATTCTATTATTTCATAAGCTGTAACATCATTTCCAGCACCATTTTTCTTAGTAACAGTTTTAACACTATATTCTCCCCAATCATAAGGTATAGCTACATGTTTATAGTTACCAATAATAGTTCCCATTGGATAAATAAATGCACTACTTCCTTGGAATAATTTTTTATATCCTTCAAGATAATTAAATCCTTCACTATCATTACCATCTGGAACATATACCCTAAGTCTTCCATCAAGATACATTCCCCAATTAGTAAATACAGCATTTTCGCCAACTGTTAGGTCTATACTTTTACCATTGTTAACAACAACAGTAGTCATATTTCTAAACCATACTCTACCGAGTTGAGGACAATTATAAAATGCATAATCACCTATACTCTTAACTGGACCTAAATCCATTTCATATAATGTTGTATTATTAGTAAATGCATATTTACCTATTTTTTCTATTTTACCAAGTGATATATATGTAATAGGATTTTCATAGAAAGTATATTCTCCAATAGTAGTTATTGTATTAGATTCTAGTTTAGTAAGTTTTGTTTTGTAGAATGCATAGGAATTAATTATTTCAACATTAGATAAATTTATATCCATTATATTATCTTCATAGAATGCATAACTATCTATTAATTTAACTGTATTTGGAATAACTACACTAGTACCTGTTGCTGGTGTAATTAAATTTCTATATGAATTATATCCAAGAGCGGTTATGTCTTTAGTAATAGAATTCATAGTTATTGTATTTGGTATTGTTAAATTAGATCCAACAGATACACTATTTATAAAGTATGATATTCCATATCCATCTTTATAATCATATAAGAAATATCTTTTATTGTCTGATAGTGTTGCTGCATAATATATATATGCTTCATTAATGTTATTAGCATCTCTATATGCTGTTATTGCTCCTTCTGGAACAAAGAATTTTGTACCATTAGATACATTGTTAAATGCTCCACTTGCAACTGATGGAGGTATTTGTCCTTCAAAGTTAACATATTTTGCATTTTTGAAGGCTCCTGAACCTATACTTGTAACTGAACTTGGTATTGATAAAAATCTAAATGTTCTATTAGTACTTATTCTACCTAAGTTAACATTTGCAAATGCATTATCACCAATAGTAGTAAGTGTTTTTGATAATATTAATGTTTTTATTGATGTTTTATCTTTTAATGTATTACTAGCTATTTTATTAATTGTTTTATTATCACTTATTGTTGCATTTTGAAGTCCTAAATATTCTATATTAGGCATTGCATCACTTGCTATATAATTGAAGTCATCATTTTCAAAATATGCTTGATTTAATGTATAAATTACTAACTTTTTAATAGCGGATATTTTATCACTTGTAGTAGCCGCATCTATTTCATCAAAATATGCTTTTAAAAGTCCTTCTAAAGTTTCTTTATTATCTCTTATATAAACATAATATGAATCTACTTCTCCTTGTATTGGTACGACTGAATCTTCTGGAGCTCCTTGATTGATATCATCTCCAGTATAATGATCACTACCTGAAACAGTTATATCATTTGAACTAACTCCTCTTATAATTAATGTATTACCTGTATTAGGTCCTGTATATGGAGTTGAGTTTGATGGTAAGATTATTGATGAACCTCCAAGTACTCCAAGTATTGTATTTAAGTTGTAAATATATATTTGATATTTTGAGAATGAATCAATAAGATTCATATCTTGTAATTGTATTTGAGTAATTGTACCATTGTTTAATATTTCTATGTTTGTACTTCCAGGAGCACCAATTACATAATTAAGTTCTACATTAGGTGCAATAGTAAGTCTTGTATTTGATAGTACTATTATATCTGCTGGAATATTACCTATCTTATTTTTAACAATTCTTACTGCTTCTAAAAGTACTCCATCTTCTTCTTCATTTTGTATACCATTTACAGTAAATTCTCCTCCTACAAAAATATCATAGTCTTTATTAAGACCTGTAAAATGTATTTGTGATTTAGGAGCATTTACATATAGTCTACTATCTACATCTATTTTACCGCCTTTAGATGTATCAATCTTTAGTTTACCAAGTTCTACAAAATCATAAACAAGATCTCCAGTAACATGTAAATTATATGTATCTACATCTATACCAACTCTTCTTTGTAAATCTACACTTCCATTTATAGTAATGTCATCTGCTAGTTTAATTGTATCTCCACTTAAAGCATTAAGTACTGCATCTCTAAATTGTTCTTCATTTTCAACTAACCATATTTGTCCTTCATTTATAAGGCTTGCATCTATTCCTCTTTGAGTACAATACACCTTTGCATGAACAGCAACTGAAGCACCAGAATAAAGTGCAGAATTAACACTTTGATACATACCATAATCTATTCTAAAATATCTATAATTATTTTCAAGGTTATCTTCATCTTTATCAATTTCACCTTTTATTAATACTTGTGGTATTGTTGTCATATTTGAAACTGGATTAACTGCATCTGTTTCAAGATTATTAGGTGTTGGATTATTTTTAGCATAAGCTTCAAGTTTAGTATTAGAACCACTTGTAATAGTAGTATTAATTACATCTTCAGTAATATCAATTACTCTATAATAAAGTACACCAGCATTAGACATAGTACCATCTAATGTAAATGTTAAATTATAATCTAAGTTAAGAGAACCAGTATTTTTTATTTCAACATATCTTGTATTCTTAAAAGTATTTGCTAAGTTATCTTCTTCAACAACAGTAACAATATCTCCTTCTACTCCAATTAAATTACCATTCTTATCATATTGATTAACTATATGTTCTACTGTACCTAAACTAATCTTAGTACCTTTACTTACATATTCATTATAGAACCATGAATATGTATCATATATCAAGAATACAGATAAAGCTATTAATACAAAACTTTTTGCAAGAATTCTTTTAGTACAATATTTAGAATATTTATTCTTTACATTATCCATTTTATCTTTAGTATCATATCTTATCTCAAGTAAATATGTTTCATAATCATATTTAGCTTTTTCAAGTTTAACAAGAGATTTCTTATATAAAAGTTTACTTTTATTTCTAAACTTTTTAAATATAGGCTTTTTATATATTTTAC
>OGOZ01001245.1_pt1 | contig 14608 bp, 8 predicted proteins | sample 1552801 | NCBI WGS metagenome assembly OGOZ01 (sample SAMEA2580196, study PRJEB22360) | human gut metagenome | biome: human gut; feature: human-associated habitat; material: faeces | place: Denmark | collected 2008/2010
TGGGGTGTACTTTTTAGTTTTCAAAATAATACAACTGATGTAATAAATAGTAGCTCATTTACTGACACTTCTATGCCCGGTGGAATGACAGTATATGATGTGAACGGCTCTGGAATATTTAGTAGTGTAAGTATCAATGGGTTTGTAAGTTATGGCACATTAGATGCAACTACTTTTGATATTCCAAATGATAAAGATTATATAGTTTCTACTTTAGACGACGGCTTTACAACAGCAACTTATGAACCTCTTACTTCTAACATTCAAATACCTATTACTAAAAATGGAAAAACAACTCTTGCAACTAAAGGTACTAAAAATGTAGAAGATATAGATATAAATGTAGATATTGCTCCTACAATTCAATCACTTTCTATCACACCAAGTGAAACATCTCAAACTTTTAATGCTTCTAATGTAGACGGTTATAAGCCAGTCAATGTATCAGCAATTCAAACTGAAACTCCTACTGTAAATTTATCTCTTGCGAGTGGAAATCAAACAGTAAATGCTTCTAGTGGGAAATATATAAAATCTCTTACCATTACAAAGCCTAGTACTTTAGTAGCAAGCAATATAAAGAGTGGAGTAAATATTGCAGGAGTAAATGGAAGTTATGCATTCAAAACACAAAATAAAACATTTACGCCAACACAAACAGGAGGCTCAGTTAGTGCTGATAGTGGTTATGATGGTTTGGGTGTAGTCACTGTTAATCCTGTACCACTTGGTAATAAAACAGATGTCCCTTTAAACTTTTATAATCAAACTGCTGGAACAATTGCAGATAGTCAAAATATCTATTCTGATGAAAATAAATTTATGACTTGGGCAAGTGTTTCTCGTCCTTCTACTTTAATAGCTGAAAATATCAAAAAAGATATTAATATTGCAGGTATTACTGGAACATTAGAAAGTGGCGGAGCAAGTCTTAATATTGCATATGGTGGTACAGCTCCTAGTGATACAAGTAAGTTGTGGATTACAGGAAGCGAACCAGAGAATTTACTACTTATAGGTGGTACTCCAGAACCAATATTAGAGGATAAAATTTCAACATTGCCAGCATTATCAGTCACATTGCCAACATTGCCAACTGCAGCTTCTGCTATGGGAACAGCAGCGGTAGGCACCAAAATATATCTGTTTGGTGGCAATAGTGATACTGGTCGCCTCAATACTATTCAAGTATTTGATACTATAAATAGCACAATTTCAACTCTCTCGACAACATTACCAGATGCAACTGAGAAGATAGAAGCAGTAGCAGTAGGCACAAAAATATATTTATTTGGTGGTGATAGTCTTATGACCGGTAGTCTCGATACAATTCAAGTATTTGACACTACTAATAACACAATTTCAACACTTTCAACTAAATTACCAACACCTACTACTAATATGGGGGCAGCAGCAGCAGGAACAAAAATATATTTATTTGGGGGTGAAAACTGGAGCGGTAGTAAGCATTATCGTTTCAATACAATACGAGTATTTGATACAACCAATAACACGATTTCAACATTGTCAACTACATTACCAGAAAAAACTTCTTCTATGGGAATAGCAGCCGTAGGCACGCGAATATATTTATTTGGTGGTTATTATTTTAATAGTTCAAATAGTACTGCTTCTCTCAACACAATACAAGTATTTGATACAACCAATAATACAATATTAACACCATTAGCCACATTATCAAATACAACTACAGAGAGTGTAATACATACAGCGACAGTAGGCACAAACATATATTTATTTGGTGTTGAGAAGGGGTCTTACGACACAATTCAATTATTTGATACTGTAAATAGTACAATCTCTACATTTGCAACAACATCACTAACAGCAGCATATGGTATAGGAACAGCAGCGGTAGGTACAAAGATATATTTATTTGGCGGTCGTGGTAATAAATATCTAAACACAATTCAAGTATTTGATACAACAAATAATACAATTTCAACATTATCAACTACATTACCTACTGCTGCTTTTAGCATAGGGACAGTAGCAGTAGGTACTAAAATATATTTATTTGGTGGTTATATTAGTAATGGTAGGTTAAACACAATAAATGTATTTGATACCACAAATAATACTATATCAACACTTCCAACTACATTACCAACTGCAACAGATGATATAGGAACAGTAGCAGTAGGTACTAAAATATATTTATTTGGTGGTAATGATAGTAGTGGTAGGTTAAACACAATTCAAGTATTTGATACTACAAATAATACAATAACTACATTATCAACTACATTACCTACTGCTGCGTCTGGTATTGGAGTAACAGGAGTTGGAACACAAATATATTTATTTGGCGGTTATGTTAGTGGTAGTCCTTATTATCTAAACACAATTCAAGTATTTGATACAACAAATAACACAATAACTACATTATCAACTACATTACCAACAAATACTGAGGGCATAGGAACAGCAGGAGTTGGAACAAAGATATATTTATTTGGTGGTAATGGTAGTAGTGGCACAAAAAGTACAATTCAAGTATTTGATACAACAAATAATACTATATCAACACTTTCAACTACATTACCAACAAATGCTAAGAGCATAGGAACAACAGCAGTAGGTGCAAAAATATATTTATTTGGAGGTTATGTTGAGTATGGTGTTGACTATCTCAACACAGTCAATATATTCTCTTCTCGTATTTATCTTAGCTCTAATAGTATTTTAATTACTGAAAGTCAGCAAGAGAATATTTTTAACTTGCTTTCTTCTCCAACACAAGTAGAAATAAGCGTTAAAAATGTATATAGAGGCGATAGTTCAAATATTGCACAATTAAACAACGCATATTTATATGACGGCACTAATTGGGTAAATGTAAATACTGGCAAAATACATCAAGGGGGACACGTTTTAACCGTAGCAGGAGATGGTTATGGAGGAACTTTAGGAATAACGAAGTTTGATGGAACTAAACAAAATATAGAGACGTCAGATACGCCTACAACAGTGTCAGGTGTTGTAAGTATCGACAGTGTTTCTTATGCTGCATCTCAAGACAACCATCTTTCTCCAGATATATCCATACCTTTTACTTTAACTGATGATATAACAATTACTGTTACTAGCTGGTGTTTTATAGAAGGCACTCCTATTACTCTTGCAAATCATACATATAAAAATGTAGAAGATATTACTTATGATGACAATTTACTTGTATGGGACTTCGATAAAGGTGAATTTAGTCAAGCAAAACCTTTATGGATTATGAAACAAAAGAAAGCAATTAAATATAATCATTTAGTATTTAGTGATAATAGTGAATTGAATACGGTAGAGCAACATAGAATATTCAATATTGAAAAAGGTATGTTCACATATCCTATGACTGAAGATACGCCTATTGGCACACATACATTGAACGATAAAGGCGAAATTGTAGAATTAGTAAGTAAGGAAGTAGTTGAAAAAGAAGTAAATTATTACAATATAATTACTAATTATCATATTAATTTATTTGCTGGACATATTTTAACTTCTTGTAGATTAAGCAATATCTATCCTATAAAAGATTTGAAATATGTTAAAGATAATAGAGAAATTGTTCCTTTTGAAAAATTTAATGTTCCTAAAGAATATTATGACGGTTTACGCTTAGGTGAACAACCTACTAATATTAATAGAGACAACGCGGATTATCACGGTGACAATTCTGTTGAGGATTATGTTAAGCGTTTAATTAGAGATAAAAAATAATTATGAAAAAGAAATTAATTCTAGGTTTGGTAGGGAGTGGAAAAACTACTCTCTACCGATACTTGAACGAACAAAAAATATCATATGCAGTTGAAATTGAACTACCACAAAGTTGCAAAGATGATGAAGAATTAAAAGAAACTTTATTACGACTTTATATTAATAATAAAAATATAGAAACTATTATAGTACACCCTTATTACTTACCTAGCAATTGGAGAGAAATTGTTGGTGAAATTGAGATAGAATTATTAGATATTCCTTTTAAAGAAAGAGTACAAAGAATAATAAATAGAAGTAAAGACAATAAAATTTTTCCTCCTAAATTTTTATTGAAAGAAGAAGAAATGTGGTGGAGGTTAAAAAATAATTTATGATAATCTTTATTCTATTAAACCTATTAGATTCTCTTCTCACTTATCTAGGCATAACTTCAGGTAAGTGCGAAGAAGGAAATATTTTATTTCAAAAATTCTTTGAAAAAAACATATTTCTAGGATTGGGAATAAAAATGCTTCTAGCGATAATTCTTGCTCTAGTAATAAGAAAATGGAAGCCTAATTTATTCAAAATTCTAAATATAATTTTTATTCTGATAGTGCTTTGGAATTTTGTGTGGATTATTTTATAATTTAAGTAAAAATATAAAGGAGAAAAAATGCCAAAATTAGCAATTTTAACTTTGCCTAATAAATATACGGGGAGTGGTGTAGTTAATACTTCGGGAATTAAAGTTTTTACTCCCGAAGAAAATAAATACTTTGGAGATTTTAATTTAAGCGTTTTAATCTCCTTACCTACTTTGTATGCTCCCGTAATTAGTCTGAGTGGAAATATTTTAACTATTACAAAAGGAGTAGGAAATGGCAACTTTATTCCTACTTCTTATATTATATATAAAAATGGAGTTAAGTTAACTACTATTGAGGGGGCTGCTTCTAAAACGGTGGACTTGTCTACTTTAATTACGCAAGACGGAAGTTATAATATTTATGTAATTGCTGTTCGAGATAATTTTATAAATAGTAATGCTAGTAATACTGTGGTATATAGCAAAGAAAAACCACCTTATACGGTCACAATTAATGAAATTAGAGGTACAAGTGGTTTAGAATGGTCAGCTTATGACGGACAAAATGACCAAGGTACTTATTTAAAAGTTTTCTCTAGTGAAGCAACCTTACCTATTAGTTTGCAAATAAATAGTGGCTACTTATATTTAAGATGTCAAGATAACACAACTAATGGTGATACTTCAACTGGTACTATTATACAAAATATTAACATAACAAATAACCCCGTCACTTTACTTTATAAAGTAAATGGTAGTGGTTCTATTGAATATATCTCTGCCACTGATATTGTATAGAAAGGAGTATTTATGGCAAAAATGATTTTTATTCCCGAAGTTGCTACGGAAGTTGAAAGAACTTATACAACGAATGGGAATTATAACATAAATGTAGGAAATGCGATTAGTAAATTGACCATTATTACTAAGGTTGGGCAACCTAAATTATATACTCCGATTATTAGTTTAAGTGGGAATACTTTATATATTAGTGATAGCGACAATGGTTATTTTGCCTCGTCTTATGATATCTATTATGGGGCAAGTTTGCCACATAATGTAAGTAGGGGTTCAAGCACTTCCACCACTACCGAAGTAGATTTAAGTGCATTTATTACAGCGAGTGGAAGTTATACTATTACCGTAGTGGCGAAAGCGAACAATTTTATAGATAGCGACGAAAGCGATAGCGTAGTATATACTAAGGCATAATTGCTATCTACTACTAGTAATCATATTATACAAAAGAAAGGAATTATACAATGAGAATTTTAGATTTTCAAAAAAAAATAGATATTAAAAACATTCTTTCAGTTGAAGAATTTGATAAAAAATCTTTTATTTCTTTTAAATTTAACAAACAAAAAATACTGATTAAAAAGTTTATTTCCGTAGAAGAAATGCAAGCCATTTTAGATACTTGTGTGGAAGATTTCTTTAGCAATTATGAAACTAATGGTTACGAAAATAAATTACCCTATACAAAACTTTTATTTCAATTAATAGTTTTAAAAATGTGTACTAATTTAGAGATTAATTTTGAAGAAGTTAGCCCTAATTTAGTTGATAGTAATGTCATTCGTGTCATACTTTCTAAAATTGCGAATTACCAAGAAGCGTGGGAACTTATAGAAACTACTATTTCACATAAGGTTATGGCTTATTCTTTAAACTTAATCGCTACTTCTTTACCTAATGACGAAGCGTTAAAGCAAAATGTAGATGAAGTGAAACATATTATTCAAGATTTAAACACTTCTAACCCTGAACTTTTAAAGTATATGGTAAAAGAAGCAGCCAAACAAGAAGTAAAAGACCTTACACGCAAAGAAATTAAAAATGAAAGTAAGAAAGAACTTACTAAAGAAAAGTTAAGTAAATTAGAAGAAATAAAAGAAGATGTAGATTCTGTCCTTGAAGGAAGGTAAGAAGTACTAAAAAATAAATTTATAAAGTAAAATTCCTCCTAATTATAGGACTAGGCAAGAGTATAAAAATTATATGTCCCTAGTCCTATTTTTTACTTGTAGGAGTGAAAAATATACACCCTTATTTAAAATCGTTTTCACGGGCAAAATAAGGGTCATTTTTGAAGTTTTAAAGGAAAGGTGAATAATTATGGCTACATTCTATACACACGCAGAATACAACCGAATTTTCGGCTATATGTTTCTCTATAAAGTAATGTCAAGTGTCTTAAAGCAAGTATTAACGCAATTTAAGAAAAACTTCAAAAGTGGTGATATAGATGTTTCTACTTTTAAAAAATATATACGCACAGAAATTATTGTAGACGCTACTATGAAAACAGTAGTTGGTTATTTATATATAGATACTCAAGCACTACAAGCAAATGAAGAAACGCCAGCAAGTGCTAGTGGTGGCATATGGGCAAGATATTCTTTTACTTTTAATGCTAGCGAAGCGTATGATTTTGACCAAGCAAAAGGCGATAATACTATTAATGAAAAATATATCTCTTGGCAAATGATTAGGTGGCTTGAAAAAGGTATACGTCTAAACCCCGACGCTAGTTATCGTGGTAATATGGCTCAGTGGGTAAGACGTCCAGCACCTAATGGCAAAGGGACAAAATGGGTAGCAATTCCTAAGCCTTGGAGAAAAGTAGGAATGTTTGAAAAGACTTACAATTATGTAAAAACTAATTACGCTGAGATATTACAAAGAGCCTTTAAGGCTGCTGGTTGCGAAGTAAAAGGCGTGCCTAATGGTCAACCTAAAGTTAGAAGAAATTAAGTGAAATTTAGAGGAAGGAGGTAGATAAAAGTATATGAGTACAATAAGTTCTACAATGCGAGATAATTATTATATTTCGAGTGGAATAAAAATCATTACAACGGCACAAGACATTCAAAAGCAATTAAACGCTATTTCAGAGAAATATGCTTTAATGACAGATATTAGAATAAGACTAACGGCAAAGCCTTTAGCAGCAAATTTTCAATTAGCAGTTGAAAGAATAATTTCTAATCTTAATTTGACTGGTGCTGGACTTCCACAAAAACAAACAATAGAAGGCTTTAAGCCTAGCGAATGGGCTACTCAAGGGCAACTTGGGACTCGGGAAAATATTTCTGTGACGAAAGTCTATACAAAAGAAGGTTGGACAAGACTTCGTTCAACTATGAAATTACAAGAAGATTTAAACACGACTCTTAAATTTACTTTTAATGGGCGTGGTGAAATTGCAGGCATAAATAGAAATATTAATACTTATGCAACGCAAATTGCACTTAAGACTGAAAATTTAACTAAAAAATTATTAAGTCTTAAAGAAATGAATAAGATAAATGCTAGTGATTTTCGTACTATCGCTAACGCTTTAGAAGAAACGAACAAGTTATCGGGTGGTGCAAGACTTCAAAGATTAAAACAAATAGAAACTTTACTATCTGACTTTTCACGCCGTAAGCAAGGCTTATGGGGAATATTTAAAGCCAATGTCCAAAAATTTGCTTCGTGGATAACTATTACTACGGGCTTTTTTGGTATAGTGAAAATTATTTCTAAAGTAGTAAAAGAAGTTAAAGCATTAGATGACGCTATGGTAGAATTAAATAAAGTTGCTGACCTTACGGCTACGCAAATAGAAAGAATCCAAAAAGACGCTAATGTACTTGCTAATAAAGTAGCAACTACTTCCGACCGAGTAATTAGAGCAATAGCACAATTTAAAAAGGCAGGCTATGATTTAGCCGAGTCTACATCTCTTGCCGAAGTTGCTTTAAGAATGACAAATGTTGCTGACGGTATAGAAAGTGTAGAAGACGCTTCTTCAAGTTTAATAGCAATTATTAAAGGTTTTGGACTAGACGCAAGTAATGCTAGTGAAATATTAGATTTATTAAATCACACTTCTAATAAGTTTGCGGTTGATGTAAATAACTTAACGGAAGGTATGACAAAAATTTCAGCCGTGTTTGCTCAAACTGGAACAAGTTTAGAAGAAACTAACGCTTTACTTACTGCAACTTACGAAATTCTACGTAATGCTGATGTATCAGCGACGGGTCTAAACGCAATTTCTCAAAGAATGCGTCGTATGACCGAAGAAGGTGAAGATAATAAAGAAGTAATGGCTAAAGTTGAAGAAACATTACAAAAGTACACACGTGGGGCTGTGTCTTTATATGATAAAAGAACAAAAGAATTGCGTTCAACCTATGATGTACTTGCTGATTTATCTACCGTTTGGGGAAGTTTATCTTCGTCCGCAAAGGCTTTATTAACAGAAGTTATTGCTGGTAATAGGCAAAATAAAGTATTATCTGCTCTTATGTCTAACTGGTCAACCGTTGAAAATGTATTAGACGAAAGTAAAAAGTCTATCGGTTCAGCCAAGCAAGAAGAAGAAAAATTTCTTGACAGCGTCACAGGTAAATTAAATCAATTAAAACAGTCTATTCAAGAATTCGCAACTTCATCTCTTACTAAAGATTTTGAAAAAGGGGTACTTTCTTTTTTAACAGTAATAGTAAATTTAGGGACTAAAATGGGAGGTTTATTTAGCGTTTTAGGTTCTTTAGTCGCAATAGGAATTGCGTGGAAAATTCCTAACTTAATTATTACTATACGAAGTATGACAACGGCTGCTTCAACAGCTACGACTGAAATTAATGGTGTGACACACGCTTATAAAACTTACACTATTGGAAATCAAGAATATATAATTGCAACTAAAGCATACGGGGCAACGGCTGACGCTGCTAATATTGCAATGGCTAAATTAAAAACAAGCCTTACTAAGGCTAAATTAGCTTTTACTGCAATCACTATTGCAGTAAAAGGTATTATATTATTTGAAAAAGCACTTTCATCTCAATTGGCGAAAGACGCTGAACAGGCTGAACAAAATTATCAAAGCATTACAGGACAATATAATACTTTAAAAACTAATTATAATGAATATTTAAGATTACTTACTAAGACTAATAAAACAACTGAAGAAATTACCCGCTTAAATGCTTTAGAACAAGAATTTACTGCAAAATATTTTGGCGATAAAAGTGGTATATTTACTGCGGGGACAACTTTAGAAGAAAGAACACAAAATGCTCAAATATTAGCCAATTTATTAGTTGAACAAACTCGCAAACAGCAACAAGAAATATTGAAAAGAGCTTCGGGAGTAGCTTCTACTTATATTCCTAAAGAATATTATAGTAATTGGTACTCATCGCAAGGAAGACAAAGATTGTATGCGTTTGAAGATATGTCTTTAGAAAATAAGGTTGCATTTTTACAAAATGCAACATATGGAGGAGATACTTCTCAATGGGCAGAAGCATATAGGGCTTATTCTGAAATGTTAGCCGAATATCAAGCACTACAAGCAGTAATAGATTTATATTCTAGTGAAGATATGGTTAATTTACAATTACAAATTGCTACTTTCTTAAATGCTACTCAATTTTCTTTAGACGCTAATGAAGAAACACAAGCGACACTATATAAAGGAATAAATCAACTTATAGACAAAATCAAATCAGATATTGCTGAAGGTGATTTATCTGACAAGGCTAGAGAATATCTTGACACAGTTATTGCTGATTATGAAGAACAACTAAGTATTTTATTACAAAAAGATTTTGCTTTTGAGTTTTTAAATGAAAGACTTACTAATTTAAAACAAATTCAAAGCGACAAAGAAAAAGAATTAGAAAGGCAAGAGAAATTAAAAGCCATAGAAGAAGCAAGATTAAAAGTATTACAAGCCGAAAGAACTTATGCTTTAGTGCGTACCGAAAATGGTTGGAAATATGTACTATCAGAGAGTGAATTAGAAGAAGCACAAAGTGAATTAGATAGTGCTTTAAAAGACGCTGGATTAGATGATTTATCTCAAGCTATTACTGGTATAGAAAAATTGCAAGACATTTATGGTCTAGCAAGCGGTACAGTTTTAGATAATATGCGTGAATATTTTAGAGATGCAAGTAATTTATCTAATTGGCTTGCTATGAGTTGGGAAGATAAAATTGCTACATTAAATAGTTTCGGAACAGTTGACGGTAAAACTCTTTCTGAATTATATGAAGAAAATAAGCAACAGCAACTTACTATTCCTAGTGATATTTATAAATTCTTTTCTTCTTCTTCACTTCCTTCACATCATAGTGGAGGTGTTGTAGGTGGGAAACATACCACACATAGTAATATACTTAATACATTAATTAATGCTACTAATAGCCCTTTACAAAATATTAGTAGTAAACAAAAAGATGTAATTTTAAATATAGATGAACTTACATTACCTAATGTAAGTAATGGCTCGCAATTAGCCGAGCAATTAACTAATTATGCGAAACAAAAAGCACAAATTGAATAAGAAAGGAGTAGACAAGAAATATGAGTGAAACAACGGGAACAAGTTATAATTATAATTATTATGTTGGCGTTGGGGTAAAAGTTAAAATTAAGAAAAGCGAACTTAACGCTTTACTTTCTAAATATCAATTAACTCTTACAAATGTTAAAGTTAATTTTGATACGGCTTATTTAGCGAAACAATTTAGAGTTGCTATTAACAATGCTTTAAATCAAATGGGCTACGCTAATACGACTTTAGGTAATATGATAACGCAACCTAAAAGGCAAGGTCACGTTAATACTTCTACTCCTTCTTTAACTGAAATAGAAAAACAATTAGGTATTGACCATAGTACCATAGAAAAATCATATGCTTTATATGATGATTTAGGTGAAATGGTTAAAACGGTTAATACTTATGCTCTTAACGCCGACAAAAGTATTAAGGTCACAGTTGATAGATTTTCTAATTTAATTCAAACTGAAATACAAGAAAAGACTTACGCAACACAGTCAGCCGAGGCTTTTGAAAATGCCGAGCGAAGACTACGTTTTTTAGGTAGTGGTGGAAAACTCACAGCAAAGCAAATGAGTTATTTCAATAATGAGCTTGCTTCAATATCTGAACTTACTGGTAAAGAGAAAATTAATCGCTTAAAGCAATTTAATCAAGAACTTAATTTAACGGGACGTAGAGCTTTAAGTGTCAGTGGACAATTCCAAGAAGCACTTAAAAAGTTTATGATATGGTCAACTGCCACTGTTTTAATTACTTCTCTAACGGAAGGCATCGCTAGCGTTGTAAGAGAAATAAAATCACTAGATGACGCTGTTATAGAATTAAATAAGGTTGCTGATTTATCTGATAAAGAATTAAATAGTGTATTAGATAGGGCAAATCAAATTGCTGGACGTGTTATTAGTACGGCTGATGAGGCTATACGTGCCGTCGCACAATTCAAAAAGGCTGGTTATGACCTTGAAGAATCTTACAATCTAGCCGAAACGGCAATGATAATGGTTAATGTAGCCGACGGTATTAATAGTGTAGAAAGTGCTGCTTCTAGTCTTATTGCTATTTTAAAAGGTTTTAATATGGAAGCGACTGAATCTACTAGAGTGTTAGATTTATTGAACCACGTTTCAAATAATTTCGCCGTAGATGTAGATAATCTAGCCGACGGTATGACTCGAACTTCTGCCGTTTTTGCACAAACTAATACGTCATTAGAAGAAACAACGGCAATGCTTACGGCTACTTATGAAGTACTACGTAATGCCGAAACTGCTAGTCAAGGTTTAAATACTATCTCGCAAAGATTAAGAAAAATGACTGAAGACGGCGAAGACAATAGCGAAGTTATTGCTAAAATAGAAGAAACATTCCAAAAATATACACGTGGTGCTGTCACTATGTATGATAGCAATAAAGAATTACGTTCAACTTATGATGTACTTGCTGATTTACATTCAGTATGGGACAGCCTTTCTTCTTCAGCACAAGCATATGTGACCGAGGCAGTTGCTGGTAATAGACAAAATAAAGTTTTAATGGCTCTTATGGGGAATTGGGCAACTGTTGAACAAGTTATTGCCGAAAGTGCAAATGCTAGTGGTTCAGCATTAGAAGAAAACGCTAAATACGCTGATAGCGTCAGTGGTAAATTAAATAAATTAAAGCAAGCGTGGAACGAACTTGCACAAGCAACTTTAAATTCTGATATTATAAAATTTATATTAGAAGCCTTAACTGGTTTAGTTAAAATAATGACTAAATTAGGTGGATTAGGTAGCATAATTGGTAGTATTGGTGCTTTAATTGTAGCGTTAAAATTACCTGCTATTCTTAAATCTGTAAAAACCGTCACTACGGCTTTAGGGCTTAATAAAATTACTACTTTTCAACAAGCAATAGCTCAAAATGCTAATACACAAGCCGTGCAAGAAAACACAACGGCTTTATTAGCAAACGCAAGTGCAAGTGATGTTGCTGCATTAAAAACGGCAAAACTAAATAAAGCGTTATTAGTTATTCAAATAGCGATTACAGCGTTAGTTGCTCTTGTAAATGTTGTTAAAGGTGTTCAAAGTAGTTTAGAAGAAGAACGTCAAAAAGAAATAGAAAAAATAAAAGAAGTGTCTAAAGCATCTCAAGAAAGAATGAGCAACTTTGTACAAGAGCGTGACGAATACTTAAAATATTCTACTATTTTAAATCAAACGGCAAAAGATGTTCAAAATTTAAACAATGCTGAATATAAGTTAGCACAAACTTATGGCTTAACGGCTAGTAAAACTGAACAAGCTAATAAAAGTTTAGAAGAACGTAAGAAGAAACTTCAAGAATTATTCCAAATTCAAAGAGACGAAGCAAAGAAAACTAGTGAAGCACTAGAAAAAGAGTTAGCACAAGCTACTGCAGGTCAGATAGTCCAAGATGTAGTAAGTCCTGGTTGGCAACAAATCTTTGAAGAAAGTGGCGTATTTGAAGGGGCAACTGCTGAAAATATTCAAACAATGAAGAATAAACTTGAAGCCTTAAAACTTTATGAAAATGAAGACGTTTTTAATTTAGTAAGTGCTATTAGTGGTTTTTCTAATCTTCCACAAATAGATTTAGATAATATTAAAAATGAAGTACCTACTTTAGACGAAGTTATTATGGGTGAAGGTGGTTCACAAGTTGAAGCATTAAAAACTATTGATAATGAAATTTTACGTTTAAAGAATTTATTAGGTATAGGTACAACGGCTTCAACCGAAGCTACACAAGCCTTTGAAGAAATTATTTCTTCTTATACTAAACTTCGTGAAACTTTAGTACAAACTGATTTTGCTTATAATGCTTTAGATGATAAACTTGCTACACTTCAAAAAATTCAAGACGAGCGTGAAGAAGAATTAAAGACTGAAGAAAAGTTAAAAGCCGTAGAAGAAGCAAGACTAGCACTTGCAAAAGCACAAAGCCAATATAAGCGTGTTTTAACTGAACAAGGTTGGCAATATGTAAGAGATGATGAGCAAATACAAACGGCTACTGAACAACTTACTAAAGCCATAAAAGACGCTGGACTAGACGACCTATCTCAAGCAATTAATGGAATAGAAACACTACAAGATATTCTTTCTAGTATGGTAGGGAAAGAAAAAGACGCTATGCTTGCTTATTATAGGGAAGCTAATAATCTTGCAACTTGGCTAGACGCTGACTGGGAAACAAAATTAAAAACGCTTGATAGATTATTATCAAACGCTACGGGTTATAAAGGTTCTTTCACTTCAGATTATTTTAAGAATTATGGAAAATCTACAAAAGCAGGTGATATATCACCATATATTCCTTCACATCATATAGGAGGTATAGTAGGTGGAATACATACTAACCCTAATGAACAAATATCAAAACTTTTAAAAGGTGAAGTAGTTTTAACTGAACCACAACAAAAGAAATTATTATCAGTTTATCAAAATAAAGGTGGTAATATTGCAATAAGTGTAGGCAATATCTCAACCAAAGAAAATAATATAGATTGTGCTAATTTCATTTCTCAAATAAAAGCAATAGGTAATTTACAAGTTAGGACAAAACGATATTAAAAATTAAGGTGAAAAATTAAAATATGTAAGAAAGGGTATAAAATATCTTATGACAGGTTTAAATAATCAAACGGGAAAAGAAATTAGAATGGCTTTAGAACAAGCACTACAAAATGTTTTAAATGAAGCATATTCTTTTCTTCCTTATGATAAAATTTATTATGGTGTAATTACATCAATAGATAATTCGGGTATTACTTGTACCCTTTCTATTGATAATAAAACATATTCACAAGTCCCTATATTGAATACTATTAAAGAAATTGGTATAGGAATGCGTGTAGTATGTATTTCTCCACAAAATGAGATTAATCAATTATTAGTAATAGGTGTTATTAAAGATAATTTAATTAATTCATCGGAATGGAATAT
>OGOZ01001246.1_pt1 | contig 14602 bp, 10 predicted proteins | sample 1552801 | NCBI WGS metagenome assembly OGOZ01 (sample SAMEA2580196, study PRJEB22360) | human gut metagenome | biome: human gut; feature: human-associated habitat; material: faeces | place: Denmark | collected 2008/2010
AGGACGCGGCACGCGTGTTCATCGACAACCTGCACCTGTTCAGCCTGCTGGCCAACGTGGCCGATGCCAAGAGCCTCGTGATTCACCCGGCCTCCACCACGCACTCCCAGGAAACCCTGGAGGAGCTTGAGGACCAGGGCATCCATCAGGGCACCATCCGCCTGTCCATCGGCCTGGAGAACATCGACGACATCATCGATGATCTCGAGGGCGGCTTCAAGTCCCTGCGCGAATCCGGCCTGGCCAAGTAAGCCAATCCGGACAGCCGTGTCGGACGGCTCGCGACACCATGAGAAGGGGGTGTTGTGGGCCGTCCGTTTCCATGTTTTTATGCTTGTAATGTGGACGGGTTAGGATTCCGGATTGTTCCGGCAGGCAATGTCGGGATCCGATGGTTGGGATGGAATCGCCAGTGATTCCTCACCATAGCGTCGACGATGTTCCGATTCTGACGATTCGGCGAGACAAAGAGAGAGAAGGTTGGATTATGGCACAGGACGTCAAGAAGGGCGTCTCGAAGGCGATTCGGACCAACACCATTCCATTGATCGCCATCATGACCGCGGTCACCACGGTGGTGGCAATGTTCGTGAAGGTGCCGACCCCGGGCAAAGGATATTTGAATCTTTCCGACACGATGATTTATTTCAGCGCGTATGCGTTCGGACCGTGGGTCGGCGGTATCATTGGTGGTCTTGGCCCGGCGCTGTCGGATCTGATCAGCGGTTATCCGCAGTGGGCTATCTTCACGCTCGTCATTGATGGCGTGCAGGCGCTGCTGGTGGGATTCCTGGTTCGGCGGTTCGAGCCGGTCAGCATCATCGTCGGCTCCGTCGCGGCGGGAGCTTGGAAGGTGTTCGGCTATTTCATCGCAGGCTGGATTCTTTCCGGAATGGGTCCTGCTCTGGTGGATATTCCAGGAAATTGCCTGCAGGCCGCGGTCGGTCTGGTTGTCGGCTTCGCGTTGTTCTCGGCGGTGCGCAAGGCCTATCCGCCGCTGGTGCGACTCGGTGGTCTCGGTGTCAAGGCCAGTGAGTGATACATTATTATCCGGATGCAAAAAGCCCGTGGGTTCACCGGTGAACGGCGATTCCACGGGTTTTTTATACGTCTTTACTCATATAGTATCCGTATTGGCCGTGTCCACGGCCGGTGCAATGGGCTGATGTGCTGAGGATATGGAGAAAAGCGCATGATCACGGTACGTGATTTGAATTGGCAGTACGCGCCGCTGGCTGATGGCGGCAGGCCGGCGAATAGCCTCAAGCATGTCAGCTTCGACATCAAGTCAGGGTCGTTCGTGGGAATCATCGGCCCCACGGGCGCCGGCAAATCCACGCTATGCATGGCGTTGGCCGGCATCATCCCGAATCTGGCCGATGGCACCATGAGCGGTCTGGTGGAGGTCAATGGCATGAACACCAGTCGCCATTCGGTATCCGCGTTGTCCGAACGCGTCGGATATGTGCAGCAGGATCCCGAATCGCAGCTCTTCTGCGCAAGCGTCGAGGATGAAATCGCCTTTCCTTTGGAGAACCGCGGATTCGCGCCAGACATCATCGACAGACAGATTGACATCATGCTCGATCTGGTCGGCATGACCGGATATCGCAAGCGCGTGCCGACCAGCCTGTCGGGCGGGCAGATGCAGCGAGTGGCCATCGCGGCCGCATTGGCGGCGGAACCCGATGTGCTCGTGCTCGACGAGCCGACCGCGGCACTTGACCCGGAAGGCAAGCAAGAGGTTTTCGACGTGCTCGAGCGCATCCGCCAGACCCGTTCCATGACGGTGATTATGGCGGAGCAGGATACCGAGCATATCGCCCACTGGGCCGACCAGGTGCTGTTCATGGTCAACGGTGAGGTGGTGCGCAACAGCGACGCCAGCCTGTTCACCCGTGAGAGGGGATTGCTGGAATCCGCTGGCGTGCAGGTCTCGGATGGTCCTCTGCCCGTGGTCAGGGCCGTCCGCACCAGTGGCAAGGGGAAGCGGGACGGATCCAAGGACGTGTCCGAGTCCGAGACCCCGGCCAAAAACGGGAACGTGATTATCAGCCTGGACCATGTGTCCTACCGGTACGAGCGGGGCGGCAACGCGACGAAGGCTTTGGACGATGTGTCCGTGGACATCGAACGTGGTTCGTTCGTCGGCCTCATCGGACGCAACGGTTCCGGCAAAACCACTCTTGCCAAGCATCTGAACGGATTGCTCAAGCCGACACAGGGCACCGTGACGGTGGATGGTCTTGACGTGTCCAAGCACGGCGTCGGAGAAATGGCCGCCCGCGTCGGATTCGTGTTCCAGAATCCCGACCATCAGATCTTCTGCTCCACCATCAAGGATGAGATCGGGTTCGGGCCGACCGCGCTTGGACTGGACTGCGCCACCGTATACAAACGCGTCGAAGAGATGATGACCCTGTTCGACCTGCATCGCTACGAGGACATCTCGCCGGCCACGCTCGGCTATGGCGAGAGACGCGCGGTGGCGCTGTCCTCCGTGCTGGCCATGCGCACGCCGATTCTTGTGCTCGACGAGCCCACCGCGGGGCTCGACCACCGGCTGGCCGCACGATTCCTCGGCGCCGTAGAAAAACTCCACCAGCGCGGCGTCACCGTCATCATGATCAGTCATGACATGCGTGCCGTATATCGCTACTGCACACACGTGTTGGAATTGAAGGACGGGAAAATCGTGCAATACGGTCCGATCGACAGATCGGAGGAGACGCGGGAGCCGCAACCGAAGACCGCGCTTAGGAAGAACAAGGCCAAAGGTCCGGTCTCGGCGACGCATGCGCTGCCGAAAGTCGATGAACAACGGAAGGAAGGACGCTGATGGACGCCGATCTGTATGTGCCAGGCGACGGATGGCTGCACCGTGCCGACCCGCGTGTGAAATTCCTGATTTCCACGGTCATGCTGGTGCTATGCCTGATATGGCGTAATTGGGCGTTCATCCTCGACGTGCTGATCATCGAACATCTGATGCTCATCACCGATGGTGTGCCGTTGAAACGCATAGGCTGGGTGTGGAAGATCCTCGCCGTGATCATCGTGTTCATCGTGGTGCTCTGGCCGATTTTCGACCCGTCCGGCACGCATGTGCTCTGGCAGTGGGGATGGCTGAAACTCACGCAGGAGAACCTGCTGATGGCCGCGGTGATGGGTCTGCGCATCCCGGCTCTTGGCTTCGCATGCTTCCTCACCCTGTTCACCACCAGCCAGACCAGACTGATCCGGGGATTCACCTCGCTGGGAATGCCGTACAAGGCCGGTCTCACCATCGCCACCGCATTGCGTTACATTCCGGTGTTCTTCTCCATCTGGCAATCCGTTTCGGCAGCTCAGCGAGCCCGCGGACTCGACCTGAGCGGCAAGACCGATGCCTCCGGCAACAAGCGCAACGTGTTCGTGCGTATAGGCGCTCGATGCAAATCGTATTTGCCGATACTCATCGCGGTGCTGATCCGCGCATACAAGATGAGCCAAAGCGTGGGGTGGGCCATGGAATCGCGTGGCCTCAACCTTCAGGGAGCCAAACGCACATATCGCGTGAAACTGACGATGCGTGTCGTCGATTGGCTTATTCTCGTGCTGACCATGGCCGCGACGGCCGGCAGTGTCTGGTTGATGCTGCATTACTGAGGTCGGATGATGGCATACGGGGAGCGAAGGCCCGTGATTTCGGCCCGCGATCTGAAAGTGGTCTCGGCATTGCAATGCGACGGCCGTATGACCATGCAGGCGCTTGCCGACAAAATCGGCATTTCCGTCTACGCGGCTACGGAAAGCTACCGCAGGCTTACTGAATCCGGCATCATGAGCATCGTCCCGGTGTGCAATCCATTGAGTCTGGGCAATTACAGCCAGGTGCTGGTGGGACTTCGTCTCGACGGGAGCAGGGATGAGGCTCTTGCCATGCTCCAATCCATGCCACAGGTCACCTACGTGGTCTGCGCTCTGGGGGATGCCGACATCATCGCTGAGGCTGTGGTGTATTCGGCTGAAGGCATGGATCATTTCCTCAAACATGGTCTGCGCGCGTTGCCGGGATTGTCCCGTCTGCAGGTGTTCTCATGCGGACGACTGGTGCTTGATGACCACAATGTCAGCGTGGTGAACCGTCTGCTCGCCGCGCATGGCGAAACCGGCTTCCTGACCAAACGCGAGGCGAGTGTCGGCACCGATATTCCCTCGCATCGTCTGGATCCACGGTTCGTGCACACATTCAACGAACTGCAGAAGGACGGCAGGGCCAGCTATGCGTCGTTGGGGGAGCGTCTCGGCGTGACCCATACGGCGATTCGCGGCCGCATCAAAAAACTCGAAGATTCCGGCGTGATGCGCATTATGGCCACGGTAAGCCCCATGCGTTTGGGAGGATTCCGACAGGCATTCCTCGGACTTGGAGTGAAACCTCCATATCGGCTTGACTCCGAACAGCTTCTGGCCATCGACGAAGTGACGTACGCGATGAGTGGTGTCGGATTGAACGGTGCCGATTACCTGATTGAAATCATCGCCGACAACGATGAGGACCTATGGCGCGTGGTGGACGAATCCATTCGCCCATTGCTAGGCGTGGAACAGACCTGGTGGGCGTCCACCGTCAGTGTGGAAAAGGAGTCGTACTGGCTTGAGCCGCCGCACGAAGGCGTATTGCTAGGCGATTGACGATTGCCCGATGCTTGGAACATGGTTTCTGATCATCCAGTTTTCGCTGTTCCCGCGTTGATCTCATACTCAAGGATGAGTCGCGGTTCAGCAGGATTTCAGACCAACGCATGATGCCGTTGACGTCGAATGTTCCGTATGTTGGAAGTAACTTCGCAAAGAAAGGAACTTCCATGGACATCAGGGACGCCATCAAAGCCAATAACACTGCCATTGAAGCCATCGATCTTGTCAAGAACTACGGTTCCGGAAGCAACGCGGTGCATGCGTTACGTGACGTCAATATCGCCTTCGAACAAGGAAAATTCACCGTCATCATGGGCCCTTCCGGCTCTGGCAAATCCACGTTGATGCACACGCTGGCCGGACTTGATTCGGCCACTAGCGGACACGTCATGTTCGACGGCAAGGATCTGACCCGCATGAACGACGACCAGCTCACCCTGCTGCGCCGCCATCAGATCGGTTTCATCTTCCAAAGCTTCAATCTGCTGCCGATGTTTACTGCCGAACAGAACATTCTCATGCCCTTGACCTTGGCTGGAGCGAAACCCGACCGACAGTGGTTGCGTCTGCTGGTGGAAACGCTTGGCCTTAAGGAACGTCTTAACCATCGTCCGAACGAACTATCGGGAGGCCAACAGCAGCGTGTGGCCATCGCGCGAGCATTGATCACCAAACCGAAACTGGTGTTCGCAGACGAGCCCACCGGCAATCTTGACTCTGTATCAAGCGCCGAAGTGTTGAACTTCCTGAAACGTTCCGTCAACGAACTTGGCCAAACCATCATCATGGTCACGCATGATGCGGTCGCCGCGTCTTACGCCGACCGTGCGCTCGTGTTCGCCGACGGCCAGATCGTGGCGGACGTGAACAAGCCGACAGCAGACCAGATGAGTGAACTGCTGATGAAGGAACGCGAAGCCGCCACAATGAATGTGGCTTCCGTGAGACATTCCCGCTAAACGCACTGTAGAAGCATTCGAAGAAGGAAACAGAATTAACCATGTGGTCCATCACTTTGAAACTCATGCGAAAAACCAAGCGCATGCTCATACCCGCAGGCATCGCCATCATGATCGGCACGGCGTTCATCGCCAGCACCTTCCTGTTCGGCAATGCCATGAACGACTCCCTGACACGGCAGATGACCGCCATGTTCGGAAACGCCAACTATGCGGTGACCGTCAACAGCTCCGACCTGAGCGATGAGGAACTCAACGAAGCGTACTCCAGCACTGTCGGCGACTTCCATCTCGACCAGATCGCCGGCATCGAAGGGGTTGACGGCGTCCGCGCCTCGGTGGAAACCGGCGTCAGCGTTTCCAGGGGGGACAGCGCCATCAGCGGCGAGATCATCTCTACCGCGGCACAGAAGAACATGCTTCCCGTGAATATTACGGAAGGGGACCAGCCGAAGGACTCCAACGAAGTCGCACTGCCGGAAGACATGGCGAAACAGCTGAACGTCGGCATTGGCGACACTGTAAGACTGACCTCCCAATATGCGGTAGGCACCGATGGCAAAGCCAAAGCGGACAACGTGCGCGTGGTCGGACTCACCTCCGATCCGAACGGCGCCTACTCGTACTATGGTGGTGCGATCGTAGGATCCGACAATCTGCTTGCCGCAATGCAGGGAACGGACGATTTCGACACCACCGGAACAACAACGGTATACCTCGACCTTGCCTTGGATGGAAATAGCGTATCCGCAAAAACCATCAACAGTGTGAAAGCGTTGCTGCCAAAGCATTTCGATCTGATGTCGCGACAGCAGGTCAGTGACGAAAGCATCAAATCCTTAACCGGCAACCAAACCAGCATCGTCACCACATTCCTCATGTGCTTCGGCGTGCTTGCCATGTTCGTGGCGGCACTGGTGATCGCCAACACGTTCCAAGTACTCGTGGCGCAACGCCGCCGCACACTCGCCTTGCTGCGCACCATCGGCGCGAAAAAAGGCCAGCTGTATGGTTCCGTGCTGTTCGAAGCGGCAGTGCTTGGCTTCGTCGCATCCGTGCTTGGCGTGGTGCTGGGAAGTCTGCTCATGTGGGGCATGTGCGTCAGCAACATCATGCAAGAGGGTATGCGATTCAATTTCTCTTGGCAGGCCGCCGTCATACCTATTCTCTTCGGTATTGTGGTGACGGTGCTCGCATCCCTGGGATCCGCACGTTCCGCTACTGCGGTGACGCCATTGGAGGCATTGCGCCCGATTGAACTGACCGACAACCGTCGTTCCAGCCTCACGCGAGCCATAATCGGTATTCTGATGGTGGTGGTCGGTATCGCCATGGTGGTATTTTCCATCTGGCGGGTACAGGCCACCAATGGCGGCGAGAATGCAAGCAGCGATCAATTCACGATGATTCTGCTCGTAGCCATCGCCGGCGCCGCACTGGTGTTCCTCGGAATGGTGGTCACAGCGGTGTTCTGGATGCCGGCCCTCATGAAGGGCGTTGGAGCGTTGGCCTCGCTGACAGGACCTTCCGCAACGGTTGCGCACGCCAACATTCAGAAGAATCCGCGACGCATCGCAGCAACCGGTGCCGCTCTGCTCATCGGCGTCACCCTGGTTTCCACCATCGCAACCGGTGCCGCCAGCGCCAAAGAGACTATGAATGGTGCGCTCGCCACCCGTTATAGCGTCGACATCGTGGCCATGGGCGATGACATCAGCCAGCAAATGGTCAAGGATGTAGCCGACATCAACGGCGTGTCCGACACGTTGTATGCGCCGGCGGTTTCCGTGACCTTGGAGAAAGCGGATGGAACCCAGCCTACGTCCGCATTGCTGGTCGGCGTGAAGAATATCGATCAGGTCAAGCAGGTCATGCGTGCCAACTTGGGTAACGCCTCCATCGACAGTGATGGCGTGCTCATGCCAACATACAATGCGCAAACCGGCAAGGAACTGCAGTTCGCCAATGGTACGGCTGATTTCTCTACCGAATGGAACCAGGACGGCGACGCTACGCGTTCGCTGACATTGCAAGCAAACCAAGCCGACTACCGTCGCGTATCCGCACAGTATGGAGCTGTCGGATTCGTGGATGAAAGCCATTTCACCAATGGTGACCTCGATGCCGCCACCCATGTGCTGCTGGTCAAGGCGGATACTGACAAGTCGGGAGTTTCCGTTGACGGCATCTACAACGACATGCAGGCCGCATTGGAGAAGAGCACTGATGCGACAGTGACCGGACCGATCGCCGAACGCATCGTATGGGCGAAGATGATCGACTCCATGATGATGCTTCTGGTGGGATTGATCGCTGTGGCTGTGCTCATCGCACTTGTCGGCGTGGCCAACACGCTGTCCCTATCGGTGATTGAACGCACCCGCGAATCGGCCACTCTGCGCGCCATCGGCATGACCCGCGGCCAGCTACGGGCATCACTCGCCATCGAAGCGCTGCTCATCTCCGTAGTCTCAGGCCTTGCCGGCATACTGCTTGGCACATTGTTCGGTTGGCTGGGCGCATACGTGGTGTTCAGTCTGTACGGCACCGTGGCATTCCCATTCGAATGGGGAATCAACGGCATTGTGCTTGCCGTGGCGGCCGTGGCAGCGTTGCTGGCCAGCATCGCACCTGCCCGTCGGGCGGTCAGGGTGCCGCCAGTTGAGGCGCTCGCAGAAGCTTAGCACCTCAACTGGCGGCCTTCGCGGCAAGCCGCTCACCTCACCTACGGGAAGCCTACCAGGCTTCCCGCTTTACGGTTCGGCCTGTTGAGGCGCTCGCAGAAGCTTAGGCGATAAACGAAATGCTCCTTCGAAAGAAGGAGCATTTTTGTTGCCGAATACGTTTTATGAAGATTTTATACGAGATGGTTTTCGTAGGCGAACACGACGGCTTGGACGCGGTCGCGCGCATTGATTTTCGACAGGATATGCGCGACATGCGTTTTCACGGTAGGCAGGCTGATGAACAGCTTGTCCGCGATCTCCTGATTCGACAGGCCATGCGCGATTTCGATGAGCACCTCGCGCTCGCGGTCGGTCAGTTCGTCCAATTCCGGATCGGTGTACATAGTTGCCGTCGAAGCGGAAGCGGACGTTGCGGAAACGGGCGCTGCGGCGGCCGTTCCTGCGAAATCGCCATCCATCATCTTCTCTATAAGCCGTTTCGTGGCGGATGGCGCGATGATCGCGTTGCCTTGGTACACGGTGCGAATCGAATTGAGCAGCGTCTCCGGTTCCGTGTCCTTCAGCAGGAAGCCGGACGCGCCGGCGTTGATCGCGGCCATCACGTATTCGTCCAAATCGAATGTCGTCAGAATGATCACACGGGTATGCGCATCGTCAAGCGCGCTGCCATCGGGTGCGAAACGATGCTGCAACGCGCTGATCCGACGTGTCGCCTCAATGCCGTCCACACCGGGCATACGCACATCCATCAACACCACGTCAGGATGCAGCGTTTCCGCCAACGCCAAGGCTTCCGCGCCATCGCGCGCCTGGCCGACAACCGCCATATCCGGTTGCGAGCCGATCACCATGGCGAAACCGGCACGTACCAATTCCTGATCATCGGCGATGACCACGCGAATCTTCTGTTCTTCACTCATACTCTCCACCTTATCGGCATTGTTCCGCTCACAGCGCGAAACAAACCCTTAAATCTCCCTGAAAAACTTGAATCGGCTATCGAGACGCGCGCTGCAGCTGCTCCTCCAGCGGTGCTGCGGGCCTCAACTGCAGTTCGCTCGCGCTACCGGCATGAGCGTCATCGCTGAAACCAGTCTCACGAAGCACTCCGAGCAGTTCGCGCATACGCTTAAGCGCGGCGCGCCCCTGTTCTCCGATGGCTTTGAACGCTGCGGAAATCTCGTCGGCAGTAGGCTCTTTGCCTTGTGCTTCGGCAGCGTCCAACATGCGGATACCATCGACGGCTTGACTAATCACGCTGTTCAGCGTGGCGGTGACTTCAGCCTGAATGCTGGCACTGATACGGTCGCGTTCCATATTCGCCGCGAGAATACGCTGCTTCTCCTGCTCGGCCACCAGCGCTTCCTCTCGCGCCTGCAACACCAGTGCGTTTGAATCACTGGAGCGAGTCCAACGCGCCCATGCCATAATGCCGGCGCACAGTATCAACACCGCAACCGTATACATAACGCCGGTAAAGAACGCTGCACCACTACTTGCCGTGGCTGAAACTGGTTTTGTCAAGCCCACGGAAGCGGCGATAGCGTCGAACAAGGTAGCATATCCATGTTGGTCGGCTGCGATTTTCAAGCCCATCAGAGCTGAACAGGTGACAGCGGCAAGACCGGTCCAACGCCATGCGTGTTCACGCCCATACAATACGGCTGAATACAGTGCGCACAGCGACGCTACGATGTGCCCGACCTCAATCGATCCCAAAAACACCAATTGCACAACCGACAATACGAACACAATAAGCGCGCAAGTCTCGGGGAACCTGCGTCGAAGAGCCAGCGCCAGCAAGCAGCATGCGGCGATCGCATTTGAGAGCTGCGCATGAGGTGAACTATCAAAAAAGAACGTAACCGACATGCGATTCAGCAGCATGACCAATGCCACGGCACCAACGGAATCCATGAGCGCATAATGGTGCTGCGTCCACGCGGAAACGCGTTCCACCCAATTCAGCCCTCGCGAATTGGATGTATTTGCAAGTTCTACGGATTTCAGTTTCAACGATTTGAGCAAATCATGCAGATTGGGTGCGGTGATGCGCAAATGTTGCAGGGCATTCGAACGATGATCGCGACCGGTCGGTTGGTTGGTTTCCTGCGTCTGCTCCGATGGCTGATCTGGGATTCGCGCCGATATGTTGACGACTGTGTGAGGTGCGATTGCTTCGTCGGATAGTTTCGCTTTGCTGGATATGGCAGTTGTGTTGCAAGATTCGGACTGTTCCGAGGCATACTGTTCGCCGGTTTCTTCTGTCACCTGTTCTTTACCGCCGTAAGGCAGGGTGGCCATGACTTCGAAGCCTCCGCCGAGTTGAGGGCCAGCCTGCAACGAGCCTCCGGCCGATTCGATGCGTTCTTTCATGCCCAGCAGGCCGTAACCTGGCGTATGCCCGTCGATATTGGCCGCCGCGCCATGACCATTGTCGGTGATGGTCAAAGTGAGCAAACCGTTGTTCCATGACTCTTTAATATGTACATCGACGTGCGGCCCCGCATACTTGCGGATATTCGTCAGCGCCTCCTGCACTACATGGTAGGAAGCTATCGAGGCTTGTTCGCCGAGTTGTTCTGGGCTGGCGGTGCCGGTGATATTCCGTCGGATTCGAATGTCGGGGGAGACGTTTTGCGCTTGTTCCACAAGATTGCCGATATCGTTATAATCGGCGTGCGGTGAACCCCCGAATACTCCCAGAAGACGTTGCATGTCATGCAGTGCGCGTTCCGATTCGTGTCGAATCGTCTCCATGGTGTTTCTGGCCACCGCGGGATCATGCGTGCCTGCATAGCGACCGCCATCAGACTGCACGATGATGATTGACAGGGTGTGCGCCACCACATCGTGCATGTCACGTGCGATGCGTGCGCGTTCCGCCAACGCGGCGATATCGCGTTCATTCTGGTCTCGCGCGGCGATTGCCTCATTGCGTTCCCGCATCATGCAAACGGTTGCCAGACGGGCACGCTGCCAGAACGCTACAATGACGGTGGAAATAATGCATACTTCGAAAATCGGCGTCAGTACCAGCATGTATTGCGCCATCATGTCGGCGACTTCCGACATGGATGTTCCTGTGTAGATGGAACCGAGAGTGTCTTTCGTGACCATAACGCCATTTGGATTTGGGTCATTCCAGCTGCTCCATATATGCACTTTGCCTCCGGTGAGCAATGGTCCATTGGTCATGGTCCATGCCACCAGCGCCGAAGCCAGAAGACCGATGATCAACGCCAGAATAATGAAGGCTTTCGTGTTTTTGGGATTGCCGTAGACGATCACCGAATACAGCATGAACAATGCCAGAATATCGGCGCCCAACAGGCAAGGGCCGAATATGAGATGCGCCAAGGTCAATGCCACGCAGAGCAACGCTCCGGTCTGCGGCCGCCATCGACGGATCAGCAGTGGAATAAGCATTGCCGCTTCCCATGCCATCTGCGTGGAAGGCTTAAAGTCAAACAGCAATCCCGGATTATAGGTGATGCCGCCGGTCACGCCGAACAGCAGAACACCTATAACAAGCGTGATGATGAGATCGCCGGCGAAAACATGGCCATGCATCCATGACAAGAGACGCTGTTTGAAATTCGACATACGTTCTACCCTAGCGCCAGATATGCTGTGACGCCATCATGCGCGGGAATGAAATAGCGGCAGGATAAAGCCGCTTTTGTGAGGTAAGGTTGTCTCCGCATGTGGGTGGGATGGAAGCCATCAAGAAGTCACTACCCGCATTGAACATGCCGATGACGCCAAAGGGAAGGTGAATGCATGACGTTGCTGAGCGAATACTACGTGCCCGGATTGCATATTGAGGATCGTTCCATCAAGGTGCCGTTGGATTGGACGGGCCACGAGCCCGGTCATGGGTTCGATGGCGAATCGATCAGCCTGTTCTACCGTGTGGTCACCGCTCCCGAACATGTGCATGATGATCTTCCGCTGCTCGTGTTCCTGCAGGGTGGTCCCGGTGGTTCCGGTCCGCGTCCGCTCGGTCCAAGTTCCGATGGTTGGATTGAGGAGGCCATCAAGCATTTCCGCGTGGTGTTGCCGGATCAACGTGGTACGGGGCGTTCGTCCCGCGTCGATACGCATGTGATTGAGGGCATGGACGGCGACGGCAAGGCCGGTGCTGCGTTTTTGAAGCGCTTCCTCGCCGATTCGATCGTTCGTGACTTCGAGCATCTGCGTCGTACCGAATTCGGGAGCGCACGTTGGGTCACGCTTGGTCAAAGCTATGGCGGATTCCTGACGCTGACGTATCTTTCGCTGTTCCCGCAAGGAGTCATCGCCAGTTTCACCACGGGCGGCATTCCGCATGTTCCCGCCGATGCGACCGACGTGTACCGTCATACGTTCCCGCGCATGGCGGCAAAGACGAAGCAGTTCTACGAGCGTTACCCGATCGATATCGAACGTGCCGCGGCCGTCGCCGACATTCTGCAGTCGCGTAAGGTCGCATTGCCGAACGGCGATCCGCTCACGGTGGAACGTTTCCAATGCTTGGGATCCGATTTCGGCATGAAGCCAAGTTTCGAACGCGTGCATTGGATTCTTGACCAGGCATTCCTTGACGGCGACGGTTCGGCCTCAACCTCGGCGGAACTGTCTGACGAATTCCTGTCTTCCGTGATGGATGCGACCTCGTCTCGCCCGCTGTATTGGCCGTTGCAGGAGTTCATCTACGCCAACGGCGAGCTGGAAACGCCGATTTGCTGGGCCGCCCAGCGCGTGCGCTGCGAGCATCCGGAATTCGCGGGTGACATCCGTCCGCTTAATTTCACCGGCGAGGCCATGTTCCCGTGGATGTTCGAGCAGGAACGTGCGTTGCGTCCGTTCAAACCGGCCATGGACGTGCTTATGGAAGACACGCATTTCGGCACGATCTACGATGCCGACCAGTTGGCGCGCAATGAGGTTCCGCTGCAGGCTGCCGTCTATTTCGACGACATGTACGTAGATTCTGGATTGCAGCTCGACACGCTGTCCCGCGTCGGTCGTTCACATTATTGGACCACCAACGAATTCGAGCATGACGGCGTGCATGGTTCCGTGGTCTTCAAACGCCTGTTCAACGAAGCACTGAACAGGGGAGATCTGGAAGAACTGTTCTGACACAGACAATCCATCCATATATCGATATCAAATAGGAACCGGGAACAACAAGGAGAAACCATGTCCAACCCAACCATCGGATTCATCGGATACGGCAACATGGCACAGGCCATTGCCGAAGGACTTGTCGCGGCAGGTGCAATCGACGGTACTGACATCGTGGCGTGCGCCGCGCATTACGACAAACTGGAGAAAACCACGGCGAAGGTTGGTGCCACACCGCTGCGCACCGCTGCCGAAGTCGCAGACGCGGCCGACGTTGTCATCATCGCCATCAAACCGTACCAGATCGAAAGCGTCGTCAAACCAATCGCCGGCGCGCTCGCCAACGAAAGCACATTCGTCGTATCCATTGCGGCAGGCTGGGATCTCGCCAAATACCGTGAACTGTTCGGCGCCGATTTCGGCGCGATGCACATCCAGTGCACCATTCCGAACACGCCGATGGCCGTCGGCAAAGGCGTGCTCGTCACGGAAACCGACAACACGCTGACCGCCGGACAAACGGAGGTGTTCGAGCGGTTGTTCTCGTCGATCAGCCTCATCGAACGCGTCGATTCCGCGCATATGGGTATCGGCATGTGCATTGCCGGCTGTGCTCCTGCCTTCACCGACATGTACATCGAGGCGCTTGGCGATGCTGGCGTGAAGTATGGTTTGCAACGCGCCACCGCCTACCGTCTGGCGGCGAAGATGGTGGAGGGCGTGGGTGCTCTGTATCTGGCGAACGAAACCCATCCCGGTGCGATGAAGGATGCCGTCTGCTCGCCGGGAGGCACCACCATCAAGGGTGTGGCCTCATTGGAGGAGAGCGCGTTCCGCGGTGCCGTGATCAAAGCCGTCGACGCCATCGAAGCCTGATACTAAGCTAGGGAATCATGTCTCTTACTATTGGAATCGTCGGATTGCCGAACGTCGGCAAGTCCACTATGTTCAACGCATTGACCCGCAACAACGTGCTGGCGGAAAACTATCCATTCGCCACCATCGAACCGAACACCGGCATCGTGCCGTTGCCGGACAAGCGCCTGCCGGTGCTCGCCAAGCTGGTTCACACCGAGAAGATCGTGCCGGCAACCGTCACCTTCGTGGACATCGCAGGCATCGTCAAGGGCGCCTCCGAAGGCGAAGGCCTAGGCAACAAGT
>OGOZ01001247.1_pt1 | contig 14599 bp, 11 predicted proteins | sample 1552801 | NCBI WGS metagenome assembly OGOZ01 (sample SAMEA2580196, study PRJEB22360) | human gut metagenome | biome: human gut; feature: human-associated habitat; material: faeces | place: Denmark | collected 2008/2010
TTAGTAAAACTTTCAAGTAGTGAGGTTCCAACAAATCCGCAATAATATACCAATGATATTTTTCCTATAATTGTTGCGATTAAGAATTTCTTAAAGTCCATATTTACTAGCCCACAAGCAATATTTACAAGAAATGCTGGAGTAAATGGAAGTGCTATTAAAAGTGTTAAGTTTCCAAGACTAATATTTTTAAATACTTTTTTATATTTATTTATTGTTTCTTTATTTTCTGTTAGCACATCAAACTTTTTATTTAGTCCTTTTTTAAATATGAAGTATGATATAACACAGCCTATAATTGTGAATATCCATGATATTAAGAATCCAAAGAAATTACCGAATGCTAAAAAATTAATGGTAATAAATATCATTAATGGAAGTTGACTCAAATACTATTATTAGTGCTCCTACTAATACTCCAATTAAACCAGAATTTTCAATAAAATTAATTATCTCATTAAAATACTCCATAAGTAATCACGAGATAATTATAATATATTTTGTATTATTTTTCTAGATAGAAAACTTTGTAACCAAGTGATGATAAAACCATAGTTGCTCTTTTGCTTAGTTTTCCACTTTTACAATATAAATAATAATTTTCATTCTTATTTAGATACTGTCTATAGTTATTTATAAGCACATCATATGGAATATTGATACTGCCTTGTATATGAGTTTGCGAATATGTATATTTATCACTAACATCAATTATTTTCATTTAATCACCTAGTTAATTTTATGCATAAAAAAAGATGAATATTATTCATCTTCACTTCCAAAGAAATCATCGAAGAAGTCTTCGTCATTTGGTTTATTATTAACAACTACGCTATCAACGTCGATATTTACTTTTGGTTTTTCTATATTTTCAATTGTACTTACTGGTTTTGGTTCAACTGTTTGAACTTCAGATTGTACTTGATTATGAGCATATGGAGAAGTAAATCTTGGTATTTCTGTTGGGATTTCTTCTTTTTTAGGCTCTTCTATAGAAACTTTAACAGGTTCTTCAACTACTTGTTCAAAATGAGTAGTTGTTTCAGGTGCCTTAGTAGTATATTCATCATCTATATCTTCAGGCATTGGAACTATGAATTTATTAAAGTCTAAATCTTCAACTTTTTCTTTTTCTGGTTCTTTAACCTTATGATCAAATATATCACCAATCTCTTTTTCTAGCTCATCTTCTGTCTTTTCAGTTAGTGGAACTGTACTAAAATTATTAGTAACATTATTTGTTACGTTTTCAACTACATTTGGCTCTGCTTTTTCACGTTCTGCTTTAGCTTTTTCTTCAGCTTCTTCACGTTCTAATTCAGCAATTTTTTCATCTAATCTCTTAACGTAATCATCTAGGCTTGTTGGCATAACTCCAGCAGATCTTGATCCACCTGGCGCCATTCCTGCAGGCATATATGGATTTACCATACCAGGCATTCCCATTGGAGATTGTCCAGCAGGTGACCCTCCTTGACTTTCTTTTAGTTTATTAACAAATCCTTTTAAGTCAAATACTTTAACTTCTTTTCTAGGTCTTTCAGTATATGACATTGGTTCATACTTTTTACCCCAATCAATTTTATAATCATAAACTAATTTAGTTTTAAAAGGCATACTTCTAAATCTGTTAATAATTACTTCTCCTTCTTTTAAAGCTTGTAAATCACTTACTGTGAACAATGGTCTAATTGGAGGTGCTGGTTTATCTTTTTCTGCTTTAGCTGGTTTTTGATCACCAAGTAGTTTACTAATTTCTTCTAAAGCAGCAAGTTCAGTACTCATGATATATACGAAGTTACCACAGTTACCTTTGATAGTTTCAGCTACATCTTTACCATAAACTTTATTTAATTGTGAGAAGTTTTGAATAACGAAACTAAATCTAATATTTCTTGAACGAGATGCTGTAATCATTGTTTCAACATCTTTTAATGCTGGCATGTTTGCAAACTCATCAAGAATGAAGTTTGTTCTATAAGGCAACTTTAAGTTAGGACAAGTTTGCGCTACAGCGATTAATGCTTCGTATGCTTGTTTTACGAATATTGTTGCAAGTGCATGGTATGTAGTTTTTTCATCGTGTATTTTTAAGAATACAGCTGTTTTTTCTTTACCTACATCTCTTATATCGAAATCACTATATGATAGCATTTCTGATAATGCTTCTTGTGATGAGAATATTCTTGTCTTTGTTCTAAATGTTGACATGATACCACCACGAGTTTCATTTGGTGCATTAATACAAGACGCAGCTGCTATATATGCTGGGCTTAATTCACCTTTACTTTTAAAGTATTCTTTAATATAAGTAGAAGCACCTATTCTATCTTCTCCAGTTTCTGCCATCATATTTATACTATTGATGTTTATTTCTGCTTCGGTAGCATCATCAAATAATCCTAATGACAAACCTGTGAAGAAGTTTGATGCAGTTTGTTCCCAGAATGGTTCTGCTTTGTTATTTGGGTCTATTAAGATATTACTTGCAAGGTCTTGTAAAAGTTCATTTGCTTTATCTGAATTTCCTTCTTTATAAATTCTATATGGATAACTAAATGGATTCCATGCTGCTCCTTCTCTTGGATCACGGAAGTTAATTAATATAATTTTGTATCCTTTTTCTTTTAATAGTGAACCGCAGGCTTCGTATAACTCACCTTTTGGGTCAGTTACTATCATACTTTCTCCGGCTCTACCTAAAATCTTAATTAGTGGAAACATAAATGCTTGAGTTTTACCTGAACCAGAAGCACCCATGATTAATGAGTGAGGTTGTCCACTTGCATCTACCCATGCGTCTTTTCCATCGTTGATAACAGGAATTCCACCCGCTTCATAAGTATCATCTTTTAAATGTACCTTTTTAATACCATAATCTTTTTTCATGTCTTTATCTGACATTAGTTTAGAATATCCATCATTCTTTGATTTCTTTTGAGTAGTGATTCCAAATCCTTCTTCTCTTTCAAAGAAATAAGATGAACATGCAGTTAAAATTGCCACTAATGCTAAAACATAAAATAATAAAGTTGCTGTTATAAATTCACTTGTAAATGCTGGAAATGGATTTAAACCTCTAAATGTTCCATCTACCGCAACACTATTTAAATTAAGAACAGCTATAGCTATTAAATATAGTAATACTAAGCAAAATATTAAAAATATTACTATATCTTTTAAATCAGCTCTAAATTTAAGTTTCATTTTGTCACCTCAATTAATTACATTATACAATAGAAAAAGAAAATTTTCACTAATTATTCAAAGTTTTAATACTTAAAACTTGATATTTGAAAAATTTTCCTGATTTTAATACTTTGAAGTTTAATTCTTTTTGAACTACTCTTCCATTTAATTCATTATATACTATTGAATTTGATAATGAATTACTATTATTTTTTATAGAATCTTCTAATCTTTTAACTTTTTCTTTTTCTTCTTCTGTTCCCATTGTATAGTAAGTATATACATATAATTTTGCTGTAACTACATCATCATCTGACATAGATAGTGCTGTAATATTTAGTTTTATATCATTGTTATATTCGTTTGATATAGTTCTAAAACTAAAGCAATATGTATCTTCACCTGAAGTCATGTATTTACTATATACTAGAAAATCATCTATTCTTTTTGAAATATCAGTATTATATAATTCTTTAAATCCTGCGATTACATTATTTTTTCCTATACAGTATTTTTCTTCATCTGTATCACTATATATATAATATTTTTTATTGGCAGGTTCATATGCAAAAATATACCCTTTAATCATTCCTTCAATATTAAATCTATTATATTCTTCGTAGTTATAATCATCAATTAATGAAGTTCTTTTAAATAAAGTATTTCCTTCTAAAGATGTTTTTATTTCATTATAACTATTTTTATCTGCTAATTTTTTTTGTGTTATATCTATGTATTCATATCCTGGAAATTTTGCATTATCTTTATCAGATTTTTTATTTAGAAAAACTAGAGGAACAATTATGATAATTAGTAAAATAACTATAGTTCCTAATATAACCATTGTTGCTTTTTTTTCTTCTTCGGTTTTTTTCATAATTATTCCTTTCTATTCATTTTTCGCATTGTAATCTATTTCAAAATGCATTCCATCAAATGATGAATCTTTATTATTACCAAACCATTTAAATCCAGCTGGACCATATGCGTATTTCCATAATACATAATTTATATTCTGACAATCACTTTCTTTTCCATCAAGTGCTTCTGATACAAATAAATTATAATTTTGTCTTGATTTTGAGCTATCATATGGTGTATATGTTTTTCCACTAATTGTGTATTTTGATGAATAATTCCAATCTTGTGCTAGTCCATATGAATGTATATCAATCATTCCACTACTTGTTTTTTTCTCAGTATATGTACTTCCATCAACCAAATCTGATGCACTTAATTTACATCCGTCTATTCCTTCGGTTAATAGTTTACATACATTTTTAAATGCTTGTTCAAAATTATTTTTAACAGCTTTATTTACTTTATATGTTTTATTCCATCCACCACTACTACAATTAGTACTTACATCTACTATGTTTTTTGATACCCAATCTGGATTTATTTTAATTGATTCGCTTTCTTCGCTGTATGGGAAACCATAGAAGTTACCAATTGATGGTGATTTTTTTGGATACTCATTTGTTGTATCTACAGTTTCTTGAGCACCATAATCATAATTATTATTAACATTTCCACCAAATACATCATTACTTGAATCTTGACATTCTATAAGTGTTGCTTTTCCTTCAAATGTATCTGAAAGTATTTCAGTAAAACTATAACCATTTTGTGCTTGCTTCTTCCAATATTCTGCAGATTGTTTATAGTTCTTTAAATATCTATTATTTGCAGCTTGTGATTCTGTTGCATTATATCCTGCTTCGAATACTACATTATTATTACCTATCAATAAGTAATTTGCTGCTTCATCAAATAATGCTCCATATCGTGATAATTTATCACTTGACATTACTGGTTTCCATGATCCTGAACCTGGATATAATGATTGGTATCCACTATTTGTTTTCTTTGAATAACATCCTTGTGTTGGTGAACAATATACTTGGTCGCATGTACCAGATTTCATTGTTATTGGTGAACCATATTTATAATTTTGTCTTCTATTTAGAGCAAATGATATTTCAGCTACCATTTGTGTTTGAGCATATGCATCTAAAGATGTATAATCGATTTCTCCATATGTTACGCCTATTATATAATCTTTAAAATCTGTAGTTAAAAGATAATTACCATCACAGTCATTTATAACAACTTGTAATTTACTATAATCTGCTGGTATATATGCTTGGCATGCTGCACCAGTTGCTCCTGCTGGATTAATGATTCCATTAGTATAATAACTATATACTCCATTGCTATCTAAATCTTGTGATAACAATACTTCATTTAATTCAATTTTTCTATTAACTATTTCTTCAATTATTTGTTCAAGTGCTTTGTTAGTTGTTATATCGTTATATTCTATATCAGTATCTGGATTATCAATAGCAGCTTTATATAATGGATAATTTATATATGCAAATCCATCTCTATAATCATAGTTAATTGTGTAACTACTTGCTGAACTTGATCCCTTTTTAAAATATAAAACTGTTTTTGGTGTAAATGTATCTTTCTTATTAGAATTAATTTCTTGTACTTTTTGTTGATAATGACTTGTATCGATAGGTCCTGTAATATTTCTATTTAAGAAGAATGTTCTTGAACCTTTGCTTCCTTCAACACCTTTTGCGTTTTCTGCTAGTCCATATTTTGCTTTTAATTCAGCAGCTGTGTATGTTCCATTACATTCTTCATCAGTACTTGTATAAGCACTTGTCATGTTTGTATCGTATACCCAACCGCTTCCATATAGGCTTGTTATTTCGCCATCACTTAATCCTGGAGATTTTCTATCTAACAATTTTCCAGATCCTAATGTTTTATTTACTCCCATATATCCTGGAGTACTAAATTCATTACGACTGTTTCCATTCATATTATTATCAAATTCGTCTCCCCATCTCATAAATAATTTCCACTTATCTAAACTGTATCTATATACTTCTTGATGCATTAGATTACAACTTCCATGTAATTTTCCATCTTCATCTTCAGTTATTTTCCATTTCCAGTAAGGGTAAACTTCTTCAAATATACTGTTTTGTATTATTCTATCTATATCATCTCTAGTTAACTTTCCATCTTCAATGATATCAATTAATACTTTATAATGGTCTGTTGCTGCTTTATATTCAGCATTTTCTACGTTATTAGTATAGTTCTTATATGTTTCTTGTTCTGCATATCCATAGAAAATATTCGCTACTATTAATCCTTCATCTAATGTTACATTAAATTTATTTTGATAGTCTTCTATATTTCCTCTTATATATCTAAGTAATGAACATATACCACTAAACTTATTTCCTGTGAATTTTGCTTTTACATTATCCCAAAATTCATAAAAGCTGTTTCCAATTTTACATGTTTCATCTGATAAAAGTACATATACAAGATCATCAGAATCTAATCTCTTACAACTTTCTGTATCAGGATCACACTCACAAGAACTTGAATAATTTTTTACATCGCAACTTTCAGTAACAAATTGATATTTCTTATCTGTAAATAATCCATCGTCTTCACAACCTTCAGTTTCTCCATCAGCACATTCTGTTGTTCCACTTTCTGAAACACCAAAAAATGATGATACTGATGAGATAAGATTATCAAAAACCATGATAAAGAATGCTATTAAGAAAAATATTAGGAATATTGCTAAAGCACCTACTGCTATCCAAAAATAAATTTTTATTTTTAAAATAAGTGCTGCCTTTTTCTTTTCAAATGAAGAAAAAAGTCCGCCTTTTCCATCTTTATTATCGCTAGAAGATTTTCTCTTGTCCTTATCTTTGTCCTTATCTTTATCTTTGTCTTTGCTATCTTTATCTTTTGAACCATCTTTGCTTTCTAATTCATCTTTTTTTCCAGAAGAACTACTACTTGATGATTCATTATTGTCTCCGTCTTTATTTTTTTTCTTTTTGCCATTTATATCTGTTGATTGATTTTTTCCTCTATTATTTATGGCATCTATATCTGCTTGATCTTTTTTATTTATCTTATCATCTTGAATACCATTTAATCCACGTGGTGTTTTTTCTTTTTCACCATATATTCCACGTTCTTGAGTACTTGAAAAATGATCTACTCCTTGAAGTATACCTGATTTATTACGTTCTTTTTCGTTTTGGATTGCTTCATCATCGTCAAAATTACCGTTCATACTTCACTTCCTTTATTTAAATAAAGAGGACTATTTTATAGTCCTCCTCCAGAACCAAATGATTCTAATTCTTGTTGAGTAGCAATTACATTAATACGCATTCTTCTACTACCACAAACGAATAATGCTTGTCCTTGACTATATCTCTTTATTGAGTCTTTTTCTTGATCATTTAAATCTACAAGTCTAGCTAAATCATCTACTGCTTGTTTTCTAAGTCCCATTACTAAGTAATAAGATGCATTATCGAAAATAGCTTTACCATGTATGATTACATTAGGTGCTGCGAAGTCTGTAGGTTGTTGTGTAATTATAATTGTTCCTGTGTTATATTTACGACTACGTCTTTGAATACGAGCTAGGAATTCTGCTCCTAATGTATTTTGGTCTGCTAGAAGCATATGTGCTTCATCAACCATTAATATTGTATTTACTTCTCTATCTAATGTTAAACCCCATGCATATTTTAATATGTTGAAGAATAGTGCATTTCTGATGTTATTATCAGCATTCATTAATTCACGAATATTAAATACTATGAAGTCTGCATCAGTATCAATTGTTGTTTTACCTGTGAAGTAATATCTTAATTCTCTAGTAAGAGGTCTAATCTTTAATTCAAGTTTTTCCATAACTTCTCTTTCACGAGTGTGTTCAGTCATAGAAAGTAATCTACCTTTTATAGTTGCATATACATCATCAAATGTTGGATAATCATGTGCATCTATTTTAGTAAAATCTGTATTGTAATCTATTTTATAACGTCTATATGTATCTTGAACTACTTCACTAAACATTGTTAGTGTATCTTCTTCGATGTCAGGACTATAATATTTCATAAATGCTTTTAATGTTTGAAGTGTACGAGTAAGAATTGCATATCCTACTCCATCTTTCATTTCATCTTCATCTGCATCAAGTACTACTTCTAGTGGGTTTATCATACCGAAGTCTCCACCTTTACCTAAATCAATGAAGTCTCCACCATATAATCTAGTCATATCTTCAAGTTCGCCTTCTGGGTCGATTGCAATTATCTTATGACCATTTCTAATGTTACTTCTTAGTAAAACTTTAGCAGCTGTTGATTTACCTGAACCTGAAGTACCAAGTATAATCATATTGGCATTGTTTCTATTAAATTCTTTTTTAGTTTGATACAAGAATTGATTAAATAGGATAACACCACCTGAGTAATCAACTCCAAGTAAACATGAAAGTCCTGGATCTTTAATACTATCGAATACATATGGATACATTGCAGCCATTGTAACTGATGGTATTGGTGTTCCAACTCTTTCTTCTATATCATTTGCTTCGAATATTGGAAGCATACTCTTTAATATTTTTTCTTGTTCAAATCTAAGTACTAGTCCTTTCATACCCATTGCATCTAGGTAATTCTTTACTTGTACTTTTTTGTTTTCTAATTCTTCATGAGAATCTGCAGTTATCATAAGATGCATTTGGAAATCAAATATTCTTGCTTGTGTTGCTGTTAACATTTGAATGAAGTTTTCAATACTTTCGTAGTCTTGTCTGATTTGTTCTTGTATTGTTCTATCATGTTCATTTTGATAACGAGCTTTCATATCAGCAATTTCTTTATTTAGCATCTTTGATAATACTGAGAATGCAATTGGAATATGTTTTACACATATTTTAATTCCTGATAATTGAGTTAAATTTGCTAAGTATCCTTCATTAATAGCTTTTGGATAACTAATTATTGTAAGGATAGCACAATATTTATCACTAATTATAATTTCAGATGGTTTAAATTCTAAGCTCTTTGGAGCTAATTGACTTTTAAAACTTACGCTCATCGTGGCATCACCGTCCCAAATCCAGTAGTTTCTCCACCATTCATAAATCCGTCAAGTAAAGTTCTTAAATCGTCATTACTTGTTTGAGCAGATTGAAGTCCTGCTCCTGCTAAACCGGATACTAGGTTTTGAATTCTCTTTTGTATTATTTCTGGTCTTCTATCTTTGAATAATATGAAGTATTCTGTGTCGGTTACATTAACTTCCTTACTCATAAATAAGTTTGCTTTGTCTATATCTTCTCTAACTAATTTTCTAATTGCAGGTGTTTGTACTTGGTTGTATAAAAGTTTTAGTTGAGCTAAATATACATTAATATCTACTGGTCTATCAGCAACTATTAACCAAAATGGATAATCTAAAGTATTATAAAAATTTCTAAGATTAAATATTGCATTATTTTGGGAATCATAATCAAGAATAAAAATGTTTCTTGGTTTAATTTTTACTCCTGTTACTCTTTGACCATTGTCTAATATAATTTCTCCATTTTGGATACCTCTAATAGGTAACCAGTTTTCAGCATATTTTTGTGCCTTAACGTTTACTTTCGGCTTGCTCTGTATCCCCATTGCTTCCCACATAACTAGCACACCATCCTCTCCAATAATATCTTCTTTGACTATTAAAATATAAATATACTTCTCTTAAATAAACTAGTACATTGTGATAAAAAGGAATTGGCATTACTAAAAATAATGCCAAACTCACAGGAGCTAATTTAATTACTATAGCTGATATTGAATCTCCTGGAAAAATGAATAAGAATAAAACTGTTAATAAAGCTCCAGGTAACAAAATTCCAAATAAATCAATTGGTCTAAATACATTAAATATCAACTGACTTTTCTTACTATTTGCTGGTATTATATACATTTTTTATTGCTCCTTTCTTCTATTTTCCCCATTTTTTGTCTTCTATATTTTTTACTCTTTCATTGTGACTTCTTTGTTCTAATCTATGATTCTCTGTACTTTCTCTCTTTTGTCTTGCCAAGTCTTTTTGTCTATCTTTTGCTTCTGTTATTCCACTAGTTTGTTCTTGTTGTTTCCATGCTGTAGTAGCTCTTTCCTCTGCTTGTCTTCTTGCTTGTGCAGCTCTATTTCTAGCATTTTGTAATTGTTCTTCTCTATGTCTTGTTGCTGCATTGTTAGCATGGTAATTACTATTTTCTAAACTTCTTGTGATGCTTTCAACTTCGTTTCTAGCAGTTATATAAGCTTGATCATTATCTGCAACAGCACTTACAAATGATGATTGATCTGTTCCATAACTAATATAATTGTCTGTTCCAGCAAATTTGAATCCAGAAGATTCAGAACCCATTGCTTTTACTTTTGCATCTATTTCTTCACCTGTTGCTGCTAAATCTATATCAAATTGACTTTGTGTATCCTCGTATTCTTTTTGTTGTGTTTCCCAAGATTTATTTTCGGCTTTTAAATTATTTCCTACATTCATGTCATGTATTGCTGCTGCTCCGGTAGCTCCAGCAATTCTATTTGCCCATTTACCGGCAACGCCACCTTTGTCTTTCCATTTTGCGTTTTCAACAGCAACATTTGCACGATTTTTAACATTACCAGCTTGTCTTTTAAAGAAATCAGCAACATCTTTTCCTTTTCTTCCACTTTCTGCTCCACCAATTGCTCCACCGATTGTATTTGATAAAATTCCACCAAGACCATTTTTAGATGCAAGTCCTGTTGCGAAGCCACCAACGGCTCCTACTCCAAATCCTGCTATTCCTCCAAGAACTCCTCCGAATCCTTTTGCATTGTTTTCTGATAGTGAGTGTCCAAATATTCCATCTATGAATTTTGGTAATAATTGGGCAAATCTATATGCTGCGAATATAACTATTAATAATACTATATATCTTGTAAATCCATCTACATCTGGGAATAATGCTGAACGGTCTGTCCAGAATTTACTGATAAATGCTGTTACTAAGAATAATGAACCAACTCTTATGAATGCATCTATCCAAGTTTTCCAATATGTATCAACGAATGCCTTCCAAGGTTTCGCCTCGAATCCCTTGTCAATAATTGAAACAATTGCTACTGGAGCCATAATTTGAAGTACTATTAATTTAAACATACGTACTCCAATTTCAATTGATAATTTTATTATACTCCATATCAAATATATCGCCATTGCTGTACTTATAATTGGATATTTGTATTCTACTGTTTTATCTAATGCTGATACAACATCTGTTATTTTTGTTAAATCGAAACTATTAATATCTTCATTTAATTGTCTTGAATATATATTTTCTACTGCTGATGTTTGATTATCTTTTCCATGTAAGAAAACTTGTAATGTTGTTGTTGCTAGATACTTTCCGAAGTCTCCCATATCATCTGCCTGAGTTCCAAAAATAAATCTAGCTATCAAACCTGCATCATTTTCTTGGCCATCCGTGGTTACATCGGCTATTTCTTTTAATGTAGTAAACTCATATCCTTTTGGTACTCCAATGATAAGTAAACTAAGTTCGTTCATAACACTAAATATAAATGTATATGAAATTAATAATGCAGAACACCAAGCTATATTTTTTAATAATGCTGCACCGCCTATTGTGTTATCTGATAGTTTATCTGGATTAATCATATATTGAATAAGGGAATATCCAAGTTTAAACATGATTAATACCATTATAATTGCTTTGATTCTATCAATTAAAGGCGATACCCAAGCATACACAACATTAAAATTTAATTGTGCCATAAGCATAAATACTTTATATGAATACGCAACTAATGAATAAACTACACCATCAATGTATAATAACAATGAAAATAATGGTTTGAATACCCAAGCGACTCCTACAGATATTAACGATGTTATAAATGACATATTCTCACTTCCCATTTAACTATTCTATATAGATTATATCAAAATAGAAAATAAATTGCTACTGATTTATCTTCAAAAAATTATAATTTTGATATTTTCCTTTGCTCTAATTATCTTATTATGTTAAATCGTGTTAGTCAATCTTTTTTTACCAATTAAAAAAGATATCAAACTTTATATTTTATTTGATATCTATTATAATCATTTGCATTTATTATTCAGTTGCAAAATCAAGTACATCATCTTTAAAATCTAAGAATATTTTATTAACAACATAATCGAATTCTTCGTCGTTATCTATTGCTGTATATTCAATAACATTATTGTTATTATTTACTTTAACAATTGAAACATCGTCCATAAATTCATCATTATTTATTAGATATAAATATGTGTTATTGTTTTCTCTTATGACATCTAAGATTAGGTATTCTCCGTCATTAAATACTATTACATCATCTATATTAAAATTCATTTCTATTCACCTATCCTAAACTTTTCTCACCTAAAGAACCTTCTTTTGATTCTATATCTTCTTCTACCATTCTTATCATTTCACTAATTACATCTTTTAAAGATGGATCTTCTTGTTTACTTTTTAAAGCTTTTTGTGCTTCATTATAAAGCCCTCTATTGTTAAGTACATTTAATATTGAAGCAATGGCTGCTACTTTTTTAATCTCAGTACATTTTCCTTCTTTTTTTTCTTTATGTATTCCTACTGTATAAGGATTATATCTTATTTGTTCTAATGATTTATCTTCCATTTCTTTAAACTTCATTTTATCCTCCATATATATTGTAACATACATAAAATAAAAAATGTAGAGTTTTTTACATCTCTACATTATGGTAAACATTACTTACATCGTCTAGTTCATCAAGCATATCTAGTAATCTTTCAAATTTTGCTTTATCTTCGCCTTCTAATGTAACTGTATCTTTAGCAAAGTATGAAATTTCATCTACTTCAAATACAATTCCTGGGAATGCTGTTTCTAAAGCTTTTTTAGCATTGTTTAAATCTGCTACTTCTGTATAAACAACTACTGTATCATCTTCAACTTCGATATCATTTACATCAACATCTCCATTAATTAAAGCATCCATTACTTCTTCTTCAGAATGTCCTTTAATTCCAACTACTCCTAAATGTTCATACATAAAGCTTACTGCGCCTTGTCCAGCCATTTTAGCGCCACATTTATTAAATACTGTTTTGATAAAACTAATTGTTCTATTAGAGTTATCTGTTAAGCATTTAATAATTAGTGAACTTCCACCTTGAGCAAATGCTTCATATTCTACTGTATCATAGTTTTCTGTTACACCTTTTTTAACTTTATCAATGTTTCTATTAATAACGTCAGCTGGAACTTGTTCTCTTTTAGCTTTCTCAATTACTCTTCTTAATACATCATTACTTGATGGATCTGGGTTTCCTTTCGCTGCTTGATAAATCTCCTTTGCATAAATTGAATATAACTTACTTTTTTTTGCAGCTGTTGCAGCCATTGCTTTAGCTCTTACTTCATGAGCTCTACCCATTTTAATCACTCCTTTTAATCTAAATTTGTCATTTCATTAATTATTTTAGCATATTCTTTATAATTTTCAAAATTATTATCTTTATTTTTATCAAAAAATTCTTTTGAATCATCTCTTGCTTGTAAAAGTATTTTCATATCTGTATGAAGATTAGCTATTTTAAATTGCATGTCTCCACTTTGTTTAACTCCGAATAAGTCTCCTTCTCCACGCATTTCATAATCTTTTTCTGTTATATAAAATCCGTCGTTACTTTCTTCAAGTACTTGTAATCTTTTATTATTTTTATCTCCTATAAGTATACAGGTTGATTCAAATTCGTTTCTTCCAACTCTTCCTCTTAATTGATGAAGTGTTGCTAGTCCAAATCGTTCAGCATCGTATATTATCATCATAGTTGCATTTTTAACATCAATTCCTACTTCTATTACTGTTGTTGATATTAATACATCTATCTTACCTGCTTTAAAGTCATTCATTATTTTATCTTTATCAGCTTTTGATAATTTACCATGCATTATCGCAGACATAATATTTTTATTGAAATATAAATCTATATTTCTTTTTATTTCATTTACTGTTGTTAAATCTATAACTTCAGAGTCTTCAATTAAAGGTGAAACTATATATGCTTGATGATGTTCATCTATTTCTTTCTTTAATAATTCATAAACATCTACAAGTTCTTTTTCACTTTTAACTATTGTCTTTATTTCTTTTCTACCTTTTGGTTTAGTTTTAATATTTGATATATCCATATCTCCATATATTGTTAATGCGAAAGTACGCGGTATAGGCGTTGCTGACATATATAAAGTATCTGGAAGAATACCTTTATTTTTAAGACTAGCTCTTTGATTTACTCCGAATCTATGTTGTTCATCTGTTATAACAAGTCCAAGATTTTTAAATACAACATTTTCACTAAGAAGTGCATGTGTTCCGATTAAGAAATCTATTTTACCTTTAGCTAGTTTTTCTATTACTTCATCTTTTTCTTTCTTTTTCATACTTCCTGATAGTATATCAACTCTTATA
>OGOZ01001249.1_pt1 | contig 14581 bp, 17 predicted proteins | sample 1552801 | NCBI WGS metagenome assembly OGOZ01 (sample SAMEA2580196, study PRJEB22360) | human gut metagenome | biome: human gut; feature: human-associated habitat; material: faeces | place: Denmark | collected 2008/2010
GCCACCAGCAACACCATCAGCAGCAAAGAGAGGTACTTTTGGATCTTTTTCATTACTTGTTTCCTTTCTGCTTTTTATTTGTTCTATAATGCCCATTAAGGCAGAGATACTTTATTCTTCCAGCAGGGGATGGGCAGCAAACCAGTCCAGCACATCCTTTACATAACTGGTGCCCTGAAGGGAATGATCTGCCCCCTCATACACGATGAGCTTATGTTCTTTTCCGGCAGCGGTCAGGGCCCGATCCATTTTGTATGCCTGCTCCGGCACCACCCGCCAGTCGGCCGTCCCCTGACAAATGAGTACGGGAGGCAGGATCTTATCGGCCCAGTATACGGCGGAACGCTTTTTGTATTCCTCCGGCAGTTCTTCGGGAGTGCCGCCGATCAGCTCTACACAGTCCTGATGCATATCATATTCCCCGTCATGGAACCGGTCATACATGATAAAGGCATCTGCCAGACCTGCACCAATAGCCGCCGCCCGAATACGCTTGTCCAAAGCGCAGGCCCGGTATGTCATCATACCGCCTCTGGAATGGCCCAGCATATACATTTGGGGCTTTTTTACACAGGGAAGACCCAAGGCCAGATCCATCAGATGCAGCACGTCATATACATCACGGCCGCCAAATTCTTCCCGTCCGGTACCGCCGCAGTTGCCCCGATACTGGCTGCCAAATACCGCAAAGCCTTTGGAGGCATAGCGGCAAAGAACCACTGTGCGCAGAGTGCCGAACTCCCGGTTGCCTCCGCGATTGAAGATCAATCCCGGCCAGGGGCCATCTCCCTCCAGAGGAAAAGCCGCATAGCCCTCCACCTCGCACGCATCGGAACGATAGCGGATAGAATACAGCCGCACTTTGCCGGTAAAAGGTTCGGGCACTTCCGCTTCCCGAACTGCCAGAATCAACGGAGATGTTTTCAGGATCTGTTCCATAGCTTTGGCGTCCTCTCTATAAGTCATTATATAATGTTATGTTCTTCGAGTTTCATTGTAGTCTACAGGTTTCCCAAATGTCAATAGATTTAATTTATAATCATGATTATTTATCGTTTTTTCTGATACTGCTTCTTCATGCCATTTATTTGCATTTTACGCGCATACAGTCAGGAGCTTCGGTAGATCACATTACAATTATCCGTAGGATAAAACGTGCCGGTCACAGGCGCCCAAATACAAAAAAGCACCCGGCAAGCCGGGTGCCTTACTAATTTTTCCATCTGACCGTTTTTGCTTTACCGGCAGCTGCGGTTCCTGCGGCAGATAACCAATCTTGATGTCTGGCTGCGGACGCGTTCTGACGCCCCTGCACGATTTCCAAACACTCACCGAAACGCTGGAAATGCACCACTTCCCTCTCCCGGAGAAAATACAGAGGCTCCAGTATTTGGGGATTATCAGTCATGTTCATCAGGTGCTCATATGTCACCCGCGCCTTCTGCTCTGCTGCAATCATATAAGAACAACATTTTAGGTTGATTGGTTCGTTTCAGTCCCATTTTCAGGACAGTTATCAGAAATTCCAGTGAATTTCGATGGGAACATCCTTTGTTCCGGGAATCCTCTTGCCTATCACGATGTAGTCAATCAGGATTTCAACGATCTCCCGTGTCAGGTGTTCCAGATTGGTGTACTGTTCGATCAGTTCACGACGATTATCACCAACAGCAATCCGTTCTTCGATTTCTGCAAGCTGCTTCTGGCCGTCGATCATCACACGCTCTAAGCGTTCTTTTTCCGTGGTAAAGTCCTTCGACAATTCCACAAAATCGCTCTCGGATATGAGGCCCTTGACTTTATCCATATACAGCTCACGGATTCCTTTGCTGTACTCGGCAATCTTCTTTTCATAGGCTGACATATCGGCAAGCAGCCGCTTTTTCTGTCCCTGTAAGTTGTCGCAAAACTCAATATTCTGTTCCAGCTCGTCTTTGTCCAGATACTCCGCAGCCAGCCGATTCAGTTCGGCAATCACCATCTGTTCCAATTTATCCACGGAGATAAAGGAGCCGATGCAGGCGTCCTTGGCTACATGGCGGTTGGAACATTGAAGATAATGTTTGCCCCGGTTTTTGGAGGAACGCATTGTATAGCCGCAGTTGGCGCAGCGAGCTTTTCTGGCAAACAGGCCGATGGTGCCGGTATCAAAGGGTTTCGCCCGTTCTGCAATCATGGCCTGCACTTTATCCCAAAGTTCCCGATCAATAATCGGCTCATGGGTTCCCTCGACGACATACCATTCGCTTTTCGGGCGTGGTTTGTTCTGCTTCGTCTTATAGGAAACGCTGCCGTATTTGCCTTGCACCATGTTTCCGATATAGATTTCATTTATCAGCATATCGGAGATAGCAAAATATTTCCAGAGCGTGCTGTTCTTCCTCTTGGGCTGCTGGTAACGCAGTCCGTGAAGCCTTTTGTACTCCGTGGGGTTTGGGATGCCTCTGTCGTTCAACATCCGCGCAATGGCGGTTTTGCCATAGCCCTGTGAAAAGAGGGTGAACACTTCCCGGACAATTGCAGCGGCTTCTTCATCAATGATAAGATGCCCTTTTTGTTCCGGGTCTTTCTTGTACCCATAAAGAGCAAAAGCACCGATGTGAAAACCGTTTTGTCGGCGGTTGGTGAGAACGCTTCGGATATTATCAGACATATCCTCTAAGTACCACTCGTTCACAAGGCCGTTGATCTGGCGGGACTTTTTGTTTCCCTTATTGGCAGTATCGGCATTGTCTACGATGCTGACAAATCGGATGCCCCAAATCGGAAAAAGGCCGTGTATGTATTTTTCAACCAATTCCAATTCACGGGTAAAACGGGATTGCGTTTTGCAGAGGACAATGTTAAATCGGCGGGCCTCCGCGTCTGCTAACAGACGGTTAAATTCCGGGCGTCTGCGGTCGGAACCTGTGTAATCATCGTCACTGTAAATGTTATATACTTCCCACCCCTGTTCCATAGCATATTGCAGCAGCATGGCTTTCTGGTTCTGGATGCTGTTGCTGTCGTCGGTTTCAAATTGCTTGTTCCGATCTTCTTCGGATAAGCGGCAATAAATAGCTACTTTCATATTCACATCTCCGTAGAGATAGAAACAAGCTATTCACATACATGAATTATACCATGTAAGTCAATAGCTTGTCATTACCGATTTTCGGCGGCTATCCTTTTATTTTTTTCAAGCTGGTTAATCAGTTCAATCCACTTGCGCGTGAATTGATTTTTGGTCGTTGTGCTTTCGCCGCTTTTGAAAACACTTTGACACGTCTGCTGAACCGGCTGTGTAGAATTTTGTTCTTGCATCGACATCGCCCCTTTCAAAACAGCGTATGCGATACTGCTTGTTCAATATTATTGCAGAATAGGGGAGATGGGCATAAAACGGACGGCTGATGGCATCAGCTCCACAGGAATTTCACCTCGGCCCATGCTTGTGGGTGCGCCGCGCAATGCTGTGTGGGCGTTCAACGCGGGAGTATCGTTAGCGTATGTGCCGCTGCTTACGAGCTGCCAACTCTCGGTGTAGATGGTTCTCGCTCACTCAAAGGATATGAGATCATGGCGCATCCACCGACGCGGAACATACAGAATGTGTCCGTTGCCCTATACTGCGCCGTTGGCCTCCCAACGGGCTTTCTTTTTCAAGGTGCTGCCAGTGGCCCGCCGCAGAGGGAAGAAACAGGGAAAGGGTTAAGCTGTTTCAGCCTCCGGGGGGGCCGGTTCGTCACGGTATCGTGACGATGGAAGAAATGAGCTTGATTTCCAGACGGCGCTTCATGTACTCGTCCACGCACACATGAGGCTGGCCGTATTCGTCGTAAAGCGTCCGGGTACACAACTTGTTGATGTAACCCTCGTAGTACCGCAATACTCGTTCCACGGCCTCGGCATCACCGGCGCGGGCGGCCTCGATCACCGAAAGGGGCAAAAGCTCAATGCCTTTGTAGTTGGGATTTTTCATCCGCGTCTAACCTCCCTCCGGCATCAACGCCATCAATTTTGTTCGCAGCTCTTTCAGCGTTTTAGTCCTGTGCCGCTGGACGGCACTTCTGGACATTCCCATGAGTGCGCCGATCTCGCCGTCTGCCAGTTCCAGAACACAGTGCAAAACCAAAATGCTCTGCGCCTGCTGGGGCAGTTCGGCAAATGCGGCGGCTACAAGCTCGTTGTCGATATGTAAATCATAGCCGTGGGACGAAAACACAAAGTCGTCGCTAGGGTAATGATCTACGGTGTAGAGCTTGTCCAATTCTGCCTGCGGGAGAACGCTGAACGACGTTTCACGGTCGCGCTGGCGTTTCATATCCCGGTGGTAGTTTCGGGCCTCATTTCGCAGTACGGTTTTGCAGAAAGCATCAAACCGGCACTGAGCGCCATAGTCGCGGGGGATAGCTTCCATCTTCTCACCCCCTTTCTGTGGGGGATGTGGTGGTTCTGTCCCTTTCCGCCAACATGACACCAGACAGGCCCTTTGCTACCCGCTAAACGTCTCCTTTTTGATAATTCTTGAAAATATTTTTTCGGGCATGGCCGGGCCGCAAAAAGCGACAAAAAACGCCCGGCAGGTCGCAAATGACCTGCTGGGCGCAGATGTGTTTCAATACGATTATAATTTACATTGTATAGTTCATATGTATGGCCGGACTGACCCGGAGGGGGAGCTATGCTTTTTTTAGCTGATGTAGATCATGCGAATTGTGCAAAAATAAAAGTGACACGGCGGTATCCTCCTACGGGTCGCCGTGCTGGTTGTTTGGCGTTAAGGTCGTCAAAGATTTCTGATAGGCAAAAAGACACGGCGGCTCTGAAAATCAAAGCCGCCGCATCATAGGCGCGTGAAAATCTCTCTGCTGTACGACGGCTTTTTTTCTTTTGCCGTCGTGCGGCAGATTATCAAACTATTCTATTTTGAACTTCGTTTACGCCACTTGATGTTTACAATAAGAACGAATTGAAAGAAACAGAAAAACAGGTACTTCAATTACGGCAGAAATCAAAATAATATATGGCGTCCAAAAACTCATTTCTCCGATATGCAGATAGTTGAAATTGATAAGCTGATACAGAAAATTGTTCTGCATACCAATTCCCGCAGACGGAAGAATTGTTGAAATCCAAGTAGCACTAGCAAGAGCGGAATAAACAAACGTCGGCAAAAGCAGGATGACAAGAGAAACCAGTAATACCGTTAAGGAATCCTTGCATTTAGCAGACAGAAACAATGTGAAACTGACGCTTGCCAGCATGGAGAGAAGCCCCGTCAACGCCAAGATAACCTGTAACTGCCCCAAATTTAAGTTTGGTAGATTGATAATAGAAAATAACATCTGAAAAGAGGATTTCAGACAATCCATACCAAAAGCCAAATCGGAAATCAATAAGTGGATCGTCATTCCAAAAGCAAAAACAACAACAAATATACTGCCGGAAGCTAATATTTTGGTAATTGCTAATTTGGCACGTCCATATTTCGTACACCTTAAAATGCTGTCGCTTCCCGTTTGATATTCACCCGCAAAAACAGGAGCCGCAATAGCGATACATAAGATGGATAAGATGAAAATATACAATTCGACATAATCAAAAGCATCCCGGCTTATCCCGTAGTATAGTTGAAACGGTTTTTCAAGCTCTACATACTTTTTGTTCGCCTGTTGCCATGCTGTCGGATAATCTTTTTGCTCATTTTCCATTACGTCATTCAGATGAGCCGCACATTTTTCATAATAAGACTGTACAACTTCATCCGGATCAATTTCCATAATGTCGGCAGCCATTCCGGTAGCAGGATCGCCAAACGCTTCTGTCAGACCTTTGAGTAAAGGACGGATTGCTAAGATATGCTCGATATAAATGTCCAGAGGAACATCATCAAGAGAGCCGTATTCTTTTACGATACTCTGATAGCTCTGCAAAGCGTCCGCAACCTTTTGCGGTGTGACCGTACCATACGTTTCAGAATAATATGTCCGTTTAAATCGAATCGCTTCAATGCCGTCTAATTCGGTCACTGTTCCGTCCGCATTGGGGCGGTTGATGGATTCAAACATGATTGGCAGATATGCCATAACAACGGACATTATCAAAGCAACCGCAAGTAAAATCAAGGTGCGTCTTGCTTTTAAAACACGTTTTATTTCCAGCCTATAAAGTCGCATATTAAATCTCCTCCTTTTCCTTTCCGCCTTGCGGGAATAGCCACAGGTATAAATCCTCCAAACGCGGCGTGGCAATAACCGAACCGTCAATTTCTGAATGTTCCGCTAAATAGCGAATAGATACTTTGCCGTTATCCTCGCCCTTCTGATTGATGATATGCAGGCGCATTTCATAGTCCATCAGCTTTTCCGCAGGAATCACGCAATTCCATACCTTGCCCTCAATCTGCTTTACCAGTTCATTTGTTGTTCCCACATCAACAATTTTTCCCGCTTTCATAATTGCATTGCGGGTTGCGATATACTCAATGTCGGAAACAATATGAGTGGAGATCAGTACAATGCGGTCATGGGAAAATTCGGAAATAAAGTTTCGGAACCGCACTCTTTCTCCGGGATCAAGCCCTGCCGTAGGTTCATCCATGACAAGGATTTTGGGGTCATTCAGCATAGCCTGTGCAATCCCTACACGACGCTTCATGCCCCCGGACAGTTTGACGATCTTTTTTCCTTTCACATCGGAGAGGGTAAGAATATCCAACAAATGATTGATTTTTTTCGTAGTTTCTCTGGGCGAAACATCTTTCAGTGCGGCAACATATTCCAGATAATCCTTGACGGTGAAATCGCGGGAACAACCAAAATCCTGCGGTAAAAAGCCAAAGATATTGCGATAGTCTGCACCCATCTTGCGAATATCTTCACCATCAAAAGAAATGCTCCCGCTGCTCGGCGTCATAATATCTGCAATCATCCGCATGAGTGTGGTTTTACCGGCTCCGTTTGCCCCCAGCAGTCCCCATACGCCGGTTGTCAATGTAAGGCTTACATCATCAACAGCGGTCTTATCTTTGAACTGTTTGCTTATGTGTTCGATTTTCAATTCCATAGGTTTGCTCCTTTCTCTTAGGCAAAAAATCTGCCCTTGTTCAGTAACCATTGTACCGGACAAGGGCATCTCAATCTCAAAGATTGTGCAGGAAAATTCCTAAGCAATTCTTAAGATTATGTTCTAATTTTCCTAAGCTGAAATAGGCAATGTAATTACAAAAGAAATAGTTTCGTTTTTGCTGGAAGCAGTAATTGTTCCACCATGCAGATGTATGATTTCTTCTGCAATCGAAAGTCCCAGCCCTGCACCGCCTGTATCAGAAAGCCGGGCATCATCCAAACGGTTGAATTTTTCAAATATACTGTTAAGCTGCTCCGGCGCAATCGTCTTTCCGTAATTTTCAAAAATGATTTGAACATTACAATCAGATTTCTTTGCAGATATACTAATTTCTGTTTTAGGGTAGCTGTATGCAGCCGCATTTCTTAAAAGATTGCTGAACACTCTTGCCAGCTTTTCAGGGTCTCCACTTACAGACAAATCATCATCTGCGGTGAAAACTGCTGTATTGCCATTTGAAGATAACGTTGGATATATTTCGTCAATCACTTGTGCAATCAGACAGTGTAAATCTACGGTTTTCTTTTTTAACACAACCGTATGTGCGTTGTATTTCGTGATTTCAAAAAGCTCATTGATAAGTTTTTCAAGTCGGTCAGCTTTATCAAGTGCCACCTTGACATACTTTTCCTTTTGTTCTTGGGGCATATCCGGGGCCTCATGGAGTAAACTCAAATAACCGATTACCGTTGTCAATGGGGTTCGTATATCATGGGCCAGATACATGATGATCTCATTCTTTTTGTCCTCGGCCTGTTTTGCTGCCTGTTTGCTTAATAGAACAGACATTTTGATTTGGTTTAGCTGGTTCTCTAACTCTTTAAGCGGGTCTGATAAAGCTACAGTATGGTCATTCTGTTCATAAACAGTTTGCGTTGCGGAAATTACCTCGTCCAGATACCCCCACGGCTTTTTCCAGTAATAGTTAAAGATGCACACAAATCCAATTATTAGATAAAGAATAAAAATTGCATCTATTCGCCAATAAAGCCATGACAAAATACTGTTATTATATTTAGGAAATACAAATTGAATCAGCATGCTTAGGGCAACACCAACCGAAGTATATAAAAATAGAACCAGATATAGTTGTAGGCTAATCTTTTTTTTCGTAGAGATTTCTTTCTTTTTCATAAAAGCACCACCATCAATTCAGAAACAGAAGAAGTGCTAGCAAACCAATAACAATGACACTTGCTATCACAGCCAAGACGAGAAACAATTTATCCGCTCTTTCCCTGTTCCTAAGCAACCGAGCAATAATACAATATAGGGCAAGCCCTAAAAGTCCGCCTGAAGTATTCGTAAGGAGATCGGTAATATCAGACCGTCCGATTGCTAAAACATATTGAGCCGTTTCCAGTAACAGGCTCGTCCCAGCGATTACAGCCAGCTTTCCGTGAAACCGACCCTTAGGCAGGAGCATTTGCAGATATATACCCATCGGCACGAAAATCAAAAGATTTTTAAATACTTCTTTTAAGTGAAATTCTGTCCCAATTTCCTTGTCGTAATAAAATGGAATAAAATTTACACTTCTTACCATATCTAAATCATGGATTGAGAATTGCAGTTTGAATAGTATTATCCAAACCAAAAGTATTAAATAAATCAAGAAAAGGACCAGCATAAACTGACATGATTTTCTTCTCATACATTGCTCCTTTCGTCTAAATTTTGTAGCCTACGCCCCAGATTGTTTTAATGTATTGGGGTGCGTCAGAAGTGTCTTTCAATTTTTCACGCAAATGCCGGATATGTACGGTAATCGTGCTGCTGTTTTTGGAGTAATATTCATCTTTCCATACCGCATGAAATAAATCTTCAATACTTACAACATTTCCTGCATTTGCTAAAAGAACATGAAGAATTGAAAATTCCGTTGGAGTCAGTGCGACGGCTTCGCCGTCTAGCAAACATTCATGGGTCTGTATATTCAACCGTAATTTGCTATATGAAAGTTCCGACTGGATTTTTTCTACGTTTGCAGTAGGAGAATATTTTTTGTAACGCCGTAACTGCGCTTTTACTCTGGCAACTACTTCCAAAGGTCGGAACGGTTTTGTTACATAATCGTCAGCCCCTAATGTCAATCCTGTAATCTTGTCAGTTTCCTCAATTTTAGCTGTCAACATAATAATGGGATAAGTATATTTTTCACGGATAAACTGGCACAGGGAAAAGCCGTTCATATCCGGGAGCATGACATCCAAAATAGCAAGGTCAATATCGCCGCCCTCAATACATTGCATGGCATCCTTTACACAGTAAAATTTATGAACTATGTAGTTTTCGTTTTTTAAATAGACTTCCAACAAGTCTGCTATATCCTGCTCGTCATCTATAATCAAAATCTTTTCAGGCATATTTTCAACTCCTTTTTACTCGTATCCGATTAAGTATAACAAATACAACGGTTTAATTCCTAATGATTTGTATGAGAAATTATTAAGATTTTCCTAACCTCTTTTCAACCGCCCATCCACAGGTTTTTCTGCATCCTTGGGGATTAGCCACATACGGCTAAACTTCGCCACGCCCGGTATTCTGTTTTCTTCACACAGCTTTTGTACCCTCCGTTCAGAGATGCCCCACTTTTTCGCCGCTTCCGGTGCAGAAATATATTCAAGCATGGTGTTCAGCCTCCTGAAAAGTATTTACCCAACAATTATATACGGCCAGCCGAATGAAATCAACAAAGAAAATATGAAATATAAAGTTCAACCAGTCCGCATATAGCAACATTCCATGAGCAGACCATGAAATATAGAATGTAAGTGGGTGATGCAATATGTCAAAAATCGAAGATTGCCCCGGTTTTGAAACTTTCGGCGCAGACGTAAAGGCGGCACGGAAAGCAAAGCATCTCACACGAAAAGACTTGGCGGAAAAGGTAAACATTGAATCCCGGTATCTTGCCAATATCGAGAATGAGGGGGCAATTCCCAGCCTGCCCGTCTTGATACAGCTTATCAAGATTTGCGGTCTGCCCGTGGAACACTACTTCAATCCAGAAGTCATGCGGGAGGAAAGCGAAGATCGGAAACGTGTCAGCCACAAGCTGAAACTTTGCCCGGAGCAGTATCTACCAATCGTGGAGGGTGCCATTGATGGGGCCTTGAAAATCAAACAGCCAAATGAAGAAACGGAGGGTGAGTAAAAACATCCTCTGTTTTCTTTTTTATGGGTACGCGCAAGCGCCCTCTTTTTTTGCACTTTTTTCTGTCCAGCGGTCTATTTTGCGGGTAGTTTTGGCGTTTAGGAACGTCTTGTTAGCGGAGAAACAGTAACGTAGCAAGCATAGGGAGTGTAGCCACACTCCCGAACAAAACGGCCCGTCCCGTCCCTGCCGGGCCTCGTCCGTTTTGCTTGTTGGGGAAGTCCCCAAACCCCTTGAATGGAAAGGACGGTGAAGCATGGTAAACAGAACCAGAAAGATTGTGCTGCGCGTTCCCGTGACGCCGGAGGAACGAAAACTGATTGAACAGAAAATGTCACTGCTGCATACGAAAAACTTTTCAGCTTATGCCCGGAAGATGCTCATTGACGGCTATATCGTCAACATGGATACTACCGACATCCGGGCGCAGACCGCCGAGATACAGAAAATCGGCGTCAACGTCAATCAGATTGCAAAGCGGCTGAACAGCATGGGGCCGGTGTACGCACAGGACATCGAAGATATAAAGGGGGCGTTGGCGCAGATATGGCAGTTACAAAGATACATCCTATCAAGTCAACGCTGAAAAAAGCCCTGGACTACATCGAAAACCCTGACAAGACCGACGACAAGCTGCTGGTGTCCTCCTTTGCCTGTTCCTATGAAACAGCAGACATTGAATTTGAAATGCTGCTGGCGCAGGCGTACCAAAAGGGCAACAATCTGGCCCACCATCTGATACAGTCCTTTGCTCCCGGCGAGGCCACAGCGGAACAGGCCCATGAGATCGGGAAGCAGCTTGCCGATGAAGTGCTGCAAGGAAAATACCCCTATGTGCTGACAACCCATATTGATAAGGGCCACGTCCACAATCACATCCTGTTTTGTGCCGTGGATATGGTCAATCAGCGCAAGTACGTTTCCAACAAACAAAGCTATGCCTACATCCGGCGTACCAGCGACCGGCTGTGTAAAGAACACGGATTGTCCGTGGTGAAGCCCGGCCAGAGTAAGGGTAAGAGCTACGCCGAATGGGACGCCCAGCGGAAAGGGACAAGCTGGAAAGCGAAGCTCAAAGCAGCCATTGATATTGTCATCCCGCAGGCCAAAGACTTTGACGATTTTCTCCGGCTCATGCAGGCGCAGGGCTATGAGATCAAACCGGGCAAATTTATTTCATTCCGCGCCCCCGGACAGGAACGCTTCACCCGCTGCAAGACGCTGGGCGAGAACTACACCGAGGAAGCCATCACCCGCCGGATCAAGGGGCTGGCCGTGGACAGAGGCCCGAAACGGAAAGCCACAAAGGAAATCACCCTGCGGATTGATTTGGAGAACAGCATCAAGGTCCAACAGTCCGCAGGGTATGAGAAGTGGGCAAAGCTCCACAATCTGAAACAGGCTGCCCGGACGCTGAACTTCCTGACGGAGCATGAAATTGATAGTTACCCGGATTTGGAAAGCCGGGTGGCCGAGATCACCGCCGTCAGCACCGAAGCGGCCGCCGCGCTGAAAACAGCAGAGCGTCGACTTGCTGAAATGGCCGTGCTGATAAAGGATGTCACCACCTGTAAGGAGCTGCGCCCGTTGGTGCAGGAGTATCAGCGGGCCGCTGACAAAAAGCAGTTCCGGCGCAAGCATGAAGGCACCCTGATTCTCTATGAAGCGGCGGCCAAGGCCCTGAAAGAGCAGGGCTTTCAAAAGCCACCCGACCTCTGCGCCCTGAAAGCTGAGTATAAGCAACTGACCGAGCAGAAAGACCAGCTGCAGCGGCGGTACGCCGAAGCCAAACGCCAGATGCAGGAATATGACATCATCAAGCAGAATGTGGACGGCATTCTGCGGACAGCACCGGGAAAGGAGCAGATGCAGGAACGGTAAGCCACGCAAGTTTTCCTCGCAATCGGCTGACAGTTCAGACAATATCTGCTATAATTAAAACAATGATTCTTAGAAAAAATCCTCAGTTGGAAAGGAGATTTTTCAAATGGACAGCAACCTCATTCCGTATCAGCCGGTAATCTCCGATATTAAAAATTTGATTACCGTCGGCCAGAACGTTGCCTATAATGCAGCCAACCGTGCAATGATTATGACCTACTGGAATATTGGAAAACGCATTGTTGAAGAAGAACAGAGCGGTGCTGAGCGTGCAGAGTATGGAAAACGCTTAATTCCAGTTCTTTCGGCAGAACTCACAAAGGAATTCGGCAACAGCTATTCCAGCCGAAATCTTCACTATTACCGTAAATTTTACCATTGCTTCCCTGATTCCGAGATTTTGAACACGCGTGTTCAAAATCTTAATTGGTCACATTTTCGTGCTTTGCTGCGTGTTCCCGATGAAGATGCCCGTGTTTGGTATATGAATGAAGCGGCTAATGAAAATTGGAGTGTTCGCACCCTTGACCGCAACATTGGCACACAGTATTATTATCGGCTGCTCCATTCTCCGAAAAAAGAAGCCGTCATTGCAGAAATGAAAGAGAAAACGGCAGCAGAGCCCAAGCATCAGTTTGAACTTCTCAAAAGTCCCATCGTGGCAGAATTTTTAGGCTTTCGCACTGAAGATTCCTTTGCAGAGTCCGATTTGGAGTCTGCAATTCTTTCTCACATCCGGGACTTCCTCATGGAAATGGGAAAGGGATTTGCTTTCGTGGCCCGGCAGCAGCATATTGTGACCGATACGGAAGATTACTACATCGACCTTGTGTTTTACAACATCGAACTGAAATGCTATGTTCTGATTGACTTGAAGATGGGGACGATCACCCATCAAGATGTCGGCCAGATTGATATGTATGTTCGGATGTACGATGAACTCAAATGCAAAGAGGGTGACAACCCCACGATCGGCATTCTGCTGTGTGGCGAAACCAGCGAGGACATCGCGAGATACTCTGTCCTGCATGATAACGACCATCTGTTCATGTCGAAGTATTTGACTTACCTGCCGACCAAAGAACAGCTGCGGGCTGAGATCGAACGGCAGAAGAATATTTTCTATATGCAACATCCGAAATTAGATGATAAACAATAACGCTCATAAAAACATTTAACTTTTATAGATATAGGAGGCAGTAATGAATGTTGAAAATTGTATAGAAGCACAATATCGTGAACTAATGGAGTGCAGTGAACCCAATGCAGAGTATGCGGACTTGTACAAAGCATTTACGCATCCGCATCTTCGAGAAATTCTTACAACTCTGCATCATGATTTGATTCTTCTTTTCAAAAGGATGAATGATCGTTTGCCCACAGGTGAGTGTGAAGCACACTTCTGGGCCGATGAGAGTCGAGAGCTTATCAGGCGTTTGGACATCATCAATGGACTTTTTGGGGCTCTTAAAGGAACTCCCCTTGCTTTCAATATCGATTCTTATTATGCCGATTTGTTTTTAAAATGTCGGGATTTTTTGCGTTCTAGCGGTGGTAGCGAGTTACCTCCCAATATGGCCAAAATAGACCTATATTATATGATTCCAATATTCACTCCCGTTTCAAGTGTTACCGTTTCTCATGAGCAACAGGAACTGACCTACCAATTAAAACTGGTTGGTGAGGGCTCTTATGCAAATGTTTTCAAATACAAAGATACTTTCTATAATAGGTTTTTTATATTAAAGCGAGCAAAAAAAGGACTAGATTCAAAAGAGTTGGCGCGTTTTAGAAGAGAGTATGATGTAATGCGTACATTGTCCTCTCCGTATGTTGTTGAAGTTTATAACTATAACTCTGCCAAAAATGAGTATATTATGGAATATATGGATGATACATTAGATGGATATATTTCGAGCCATAATTCAACCTTAGACTGTAAGCAACGCAAGTCGATAGTTCGTCAAATATTACGAGCGTTTGAGTATATTCACTCAAAAGGTCAACTTCATAGAGATATAAGTCCGAAAAATATTTTAGTTAAACTTTATGAAGATACCATCGTTATCAAAATTGCAGATTTTGGACTAGTTAAAATCCCGAACAGTTCACTTACATCAGCAACTACAGAGCCTAAAGGCTATTTTAACGACCCAATTCTTGCGGTAGAAGGATTCAACACCTATAATATTGAACATGAAATATATGCATTGACACGGATTGTATATTTTGTTATGACAGGGAAAATGAATACTAATAATATAGTCAACCAGTCCCTGAAAAAATTCGTTGAAAAGGGATTGAATCCAGACCGCTCCAAGCGATTTAAAAATGTTTCTGAAATGCAAATTGAATTTGGCAATTTAACATAGAAACAGCCAGTCAATCATCATCGAATTATTATGATTCATATTCTTGTTTTGATATTCA
>OGOZ01001253.1_pt1 | contig 14562 bp, 18 predicted proteins | sample 1552801 | NCBI WGS metagenome assembly OGOZ01 (sample SAMEA2580196, study PRJEB22360) | human gut metagenome | biome: human gut; feature: human-associated habitat; material: faeces | place: Denmark | collected 2008/2010
TCAGCTTTTGGAGCAATGGCAGAAAAAAAGAGAAAAATCAATGGAAAGGTAAGGTAAAAAATGTTTACACCCAAAAACATTCAGGGCGCTTTGGAAGAACTCTACGACCTTTGCGATCCTGATTATATGGTAGATATGCTCGTAAACTACAGTGAGGAGTTCGATGATATTTCTCCTGCGCTTCTGGCAAAGTCGTTTCAGAAAAATGCCGAGATGATTAGCGAGTATCGAGTATTGTCCTCTGCTGGTGAGGGTATCGACTATCAGGGAAAGGTACTTCTGAACAGCAGAGCCGTGCGGCTTCTGTCCTATGTAGAAGATATGAGCGGCGATGAAAAAGTTCGCACGATTCAGAGCAAGGAGCTGTGGTTAGCAGAAGATATGACATTCTATGTGGTGTCCTGTATGTCTACGATCACGATGGACAAGGAAGAAGCCATTTGTCTTAACGAACACCGCAGCGTGGTTACTACGGTGGAATGCGAGGACGATATTTTCTTCGACATGGGTTCCCTGATTTGCGAACTGGACGATATTTGCTTGTTCGAGCTTTTAGCCGATGTGGATGCGACTATTTATGAACTGTAACAGGTTCATGGATGGTCGCTTTTCTTATTTCCAAAGAAACGGAGGTATCGAAACTTGAAAGAATACGATGTGAAGATTACCGAAACCTTGGAGAAAACGGTTACGGTGCAAGCAGAATCTCACGATGCGGCAGAGGAACAGGTTAGAGCCGCTTATTACAATTCGGAGTACATTCTGGACTCCGAAAACTTTACCGGTGTTGCGTTCGGCACGACCGAGGAACGGGAGGTTCAGAAAGAACAGGCAGATACCATGAATGTGTTGCTGGTAAAGCCGTTCATGTATCCGCAGGCTGTGCAGATCGGCTGTGAGCTGGAGGATTTGCAGAAAGCCGTAGGTGGCGATATTGAGGCAACTTATCCGTTCAATGAGCCGGTTGCACTGGTGATGCACGACGAAGGTAAACTCGTAGGCAAAGAACTGAACCGTGCGCTGCGTGATGATGACGGCGATATTTATGACATTATCGCCGGTGATTTTCTGGTTGTGGGATTGGGCGAGGATGATTTTTGTTCTCTGTCCCCGGAACTGATGAAGCAGTTTGAGGAACACTTTCATCAGCCTGAGACTTTTGTACGCATGGGGCGCAGCATTATGGCGCTTCCCCTGCCGGATGACATGGTGAAGAAAGAAGATGCACCTGTCAAAGCTGATTCGGTTCCCCACAAAAGTAACCCTGACCGAGATGTTCTGTAAGGAGGTTCTTATGCAAAGAAATTCGACGATTGGAGAGCTGATGGAGCGAAAGCGGATTCAGGATGGTGCCAAGGAGTACCAGGGACATACCTATATGGACTTGGCACGATTTGATGACGCCACCAAGCACATGATTATTTTCGATGTGCTGACCGATGAATCGCCTGTCGGTTGGAAAGGCGAAAGAAATCGCCTGTATTTGAGCGATGTGGGTTATCAGAAGGCTCTGGATAACCAGAAAGCTGGCAATATCAAGATTATCAGCCATGCCGCAGTTGCCAAGGGCAATCTGTATTACGACCACAGAGATATGGCACGATAATCTGTTCACTCTACTGCTTGCAGGAGGTGATGAATCATGCAGGAAGAAGTTGAAAACAGGACAGTAAACCTGGCGATCAGCACAACCAAGCTGACGGGGCGCACTATCATTGCCGGTATCCGCAAGTATTTGCAGCACCGGGAAAAAGTGAAGATGAAAAAGGCACGAGACCCTGCCGTTCATGGAAAGCAATCCGTGAAACAGCTTTTGGGACAGAATCAGGGTGCTACGAATGTTGAGATCGACAAAGAGAGTATCCGTGATTTTGAAAAGCTCGCCAAGAAGTATGGCGTGGACTTTGCCGTAAGAAAAGATAAGTCCGTTGATCCTCCCCGGTTTCTTGTTTTTGTCCGTTCTAAAGATGCAGATGCTTTGGATGCAATCTGCAAGGAACATCAGGCAAGGGCATTAACCAAGAATGAAAAGCCGAGCGTTCTGGCGCAGCTGAAGAAGTTCAAGGAAATTGTCGCAGCGATTCCGAAGAAGGTTCGAGAGAAGAAACAGGAGCGTGATCTGTGATGGATAAGAGAAAAATGAAAAAGCTCCTGATTCTGAATTTACCGTATTTTCTGGTAGGGTTGTTCGCTACGAATTTAGGAGAAGCATGGAGATTGGCTGAGGGTGCAGATTCATCTGCGAAAATCCTCAGCTTTTTTAATGCCCTTCCGATAGCCCTGAACAATCCGCTGCCCAGCTTTCACCCGTTGGATTTGCTGATTGGTATTCTCTGCGGCGCAGGACTTCGGCTGGCTGTCTATCTAAAAGGCAAAAACGCAAAGAAGTACCGACACAATGTTGAGTACGGTTCTGCTCGTTGGGGAACGGCAAAAGATATTGAGCCGTTTATTGCACCAAAGTTCGAGGACAATGTGATCCTGACGAAAACGGAGCGGCTGATGATGAGCAATCGCCCGAAGAATCCTGCCAATGCCCGAAATAAGAATGTTCTGATTATCGGCGGTTCGGGTTCCGGTAAAACTCGCTTTTGGTTGAAGCCAAACCTTCTCCAGATGCACAGCTCCTATGTGGTTACTGACCCGAAAGGCAGCATCGTGATTGAGTGCGGCAACGCCCTTTTGAAGCATGGCTACACCATCAAGATTTTCAACACCATCAACTTTCAGAAGTCGATGCACTATAACCGTGCGACTTGTTCGTCGCTGAAAAGGCGGCGCACAGCGCTGTTTCAATCAGTTCTGTGAACTGATAATTCGAGAGGTGGAATGAAGGGGTAACGCCCTGAAACGCCTCCCCTGATACTCCGGCATGCAGAGGCCAAACTCTGTGTGAAGCCCGGTAAAGTCGGCAGAGAGATGCCGTAACAGGTTAAGCTGACGAAAGCTGTCCAGAGGTGGACGGTGCATCCTATATGCCGGGGATCTATAAGATACCCATGGTGAGAATGACAGAGATGTCTGACGAAGCTCCCGAATGTAAAGGTCTAAAAGTGCCACACTCAGAAATGGGTGTGTGGGTTAAAGCCCAGGCAGTACGGTTTAGTAGAAATGGTTGTTACGAAACGCCGTGGCACGTTACAGGCGTGTCCAAGCTGTCAGGCCCAGAGGGAACACCTAAAGGTATGTATGTACAGATAGGATTATCGGAACAAGGAAAGGCAGGAAGTCTACTGGATAATCCGGCGAAGAATAATAAGCGGATGAATTCCTGCTGAAAAGCAGTGGTCGAACCGATGATATCGTCTGCGAAAAAGAGGACGGTTAGGAATGGCCACAAGTCAGGCAAAACGTCAGCAGTACACAACCACTATTCATGCAGTCGAGTAAGAAAAAGAAATTGTCGCTCGGTTTCATAGAAATGGGGTGATGTACATGGCACAAAAAGCTAAGAAGAAAAGCAAGTTGCGCCATGCGGAATACTATGACATGCAGAAAACCTTTGACAGTCTGTATGCCGACAGCAAAAGTGGTGAAGTCTTTGGGCATCTGATGGATATCATCAGTGCCCCAAGCAACATCAAGCTGGCATTCAGAAATATTAAAGGCAATGATGGCAGTCATACCGCAGGCACGGATGGGCGGACAATAGAATCATTGGCAGTCATGCCAGAGGATAAGTTTGTAAAGCTCATCCAGAAACAGTTCAGGAGGTATGAACCAAAAGCAGTAAAAAGAGTAGAAATACCAAAGCCAAACGGAAAGATGAGGCCTCTGGGAATACCGTGTATTATTGACCGAATAGTACAGCAATGTATTTTGCAGGTCATGGAGCCAATCTGCGAAGCAAAGTTCTATGAGCACTCTTATGGGTTCAGACCGTGTCGGAGCGCAGAAAATGCGATTTCCTATGCGTATGGACTCGCCCAAAGGAACAAGCTTCACTATGTAGTAGATGTGGACGTTAAAGGATTCTTCGATAACGTCGACCACAGAAAGCTGCTAAAACAGATCTGGACTTTAGGTATACGGGACACCAAGTTGATTCAGATCATCAAGGCCATGCTGAAAGCGCCAATCGAAATGCCTGATGGAGAAAACGTCCTCCCATCCAAGGGAACGCCGCAAGGTGGTATCCTTTCACCATTGCTGGCAAACATTGTCCTCAATGAACTGGACTGGTGGATTGCCTCTCAGTGGGATGAAATGGTAAGGCACATGAAACATCCGTGTAAAGTGACCTACTATCCCAACGGCGCAGAGAAAAAGTGCAACAGCTATACAGCCTTGAAGAAAAGCAACCTCAAGGAGATGCGGATTGTCCGTTATGCGGATGATTTCAAGATATTTTGCAGAACCAAAGAGGATGCAGAGAAAACCTATTATGCAGTCAAAGACTGGCTATGGAAACGGCTAAAACTGGAAGTGTCTGATGAAAAGTCAAAAGTGACTAATCTCAGGAAACGTGACAGTGAGTTTCTGGGTTTTCGCATAAAACTGCGGCGCAAAAGTAACTCGTGGGTGATAACTTCAAATGTCTGCGATAAAGCCATACACAGAATCAGCAAGGAAATGGCTGACAGTGTCAAGGCAATACAAAGTAGTAAGACGGCTGAAGAAATAAGCCTGAATGTGGGGGACTATAATGCCAAGGTTATCGGAGTGCAGGACTATTACTGCATTGCGACAAGGGTCAACTTGAATTTCAGCGATATCGCCCGTCCAATCAATGGACAGCTTCTCCATCGTATTGACGGAATCAAGAAGCAGGGCGAAATCAAAAACAGATATCTAAGGAAACGGTATGGAAAATCGAAGCAAATGCGATGGATTGGAGAAACGCCACTGGTTCCATTAGCCTACGTGCAATTCAAGATTCCAATGCGGAAAAGCCGAAAAATCAATCCGTATACGTCCGAAGGTAGAGCAGAGATACACGACAATCTCAGGGTTGACGTAAATTCAATGCTCTGGCTGATGAGGCATCCGATACCGACCGAATCAGTGAGATACAACGACAACCGGGTCTCCCTCTATGCAGGGCAAGACGGTAAATGTGCAATCACCGGGAAGAAACTGGATGTTCAAACCTGTATCTGTTACAGGAAAACAAACGACTGTAAGAAGGGCAATGACAGCTACCAGAACCTGTTGCTTCTTTCTTTGCAGGGGTTGGCAATAGTCAGCTCGGAAGACATGATGTCTGTAGTGGCGTTGGTGAAGGAATACTCTCTGAATGCCAAAGTTATTACCAAAGTGAACAAACTGCGTGCTACCGCAGGACTGCCGCTACTGGCAGCAAAGTAGCAAACTTAGCCAATGTGAAAGAGTGATTGTGTATCACTGCTGAAACTATGCTTGATGGAACGCCGGATGCGGTGAAAGTCGCATGTCCGGTGTGAAGTGGGGGAAAACCCGGAGATAATTTCAAAGGGTTACCTATCACTATCTTTTGCCTATATCCATTCAGAAAAAGACATTCTGAAACTGGTGACAACGCTGATTGCCAACACAAAGGGTGATGGAAAAGCTGGTGACGAGTTCTGGACGAAGGCGGAAACGCTGCTCTACTGTGCCTTGATCGGATATATCCACTATGAAGCTCCGGTTGAGGAACAGAATTTCTCCACCCTGATTGAGTTCCTGAACGCAATGGAGGTGCGGGAAGATGATGAGGAGTTCCAGAACCCGGTGGATCTGATGTTTGAAGCCCTGGAAAAGAAAAAGCCAAATCACTTTGCAGTCCGTCAGTATAAAAAATACAAGCTGGCTGCCGGCAAGACCGCTAAGTCGATTTTGATTTCCTGCGGCGCTCGTCTGGCTCCTTTTGATATTCAGGAGGTCAGAGATGTGACTGCCTATGACGAGTTGCAGTTGGATACTCTCGGAGATAAGAAAACGGCGCTCTTTCTGATTATGTCAGATACGGATGCGACGTTTAATTTTTTGATCTCCATGATTTACACACAGCTGTTCAACTTGCTGTGCGAGAAAGCAGATGATGTGTACGGCGGCAGACTGCCGGTTCATGTACGCTGCCTGATTGATGAGATGGCAAACATCGGTCAGATTCCCAATCTGGAAAAACTGGTAGCGACAATCCGAAGCCGTGAAATATCGGCTTGCCTTGTTCTCCAGGCACAATCACAGCTGAAAGCCATTTATAAAGACAATGCCGATACCATCATCGGCAACATGGATTCCCGAATTTTCCTGGGTGGTTCTGAGCCAACCACGCTCAAAGAACTGAATCAGGCATTGGGAAAAGAAACTATCGACACCTACAACACCTCCAACACCAGAGGTAACAGCCCATCTTACGGACAAAATTTTCAAAAGCTTGGCAAAGACCTTGCGAGCGTAGATGAGCTTGCGGTTCTGGATGGCAGCAAGTGTATTTTGCAGTTGCGTGGTGTCAGACCGTTTCTTTCTGACAAGTACGATCTGACGCAGCACCCCAATTATAAGTACACATCAGACTTTGATAAGAGAAATGAGTTCAACATTGAGCAGTTTCTGAGTCGAAGGTTGAAGCTCAAGGCAGGTGATGAGTTTGTGGTAGTCGATGCGGATTAAGGAGGTTTCTGTTTGGAAAATCTGAAAACGGTATCTGCCCTGGTTAAGAACATCTTAGAACACGACCACAAGGCAAGAAATACCGACAATCATTTGTACCTGATGGTACTGGAACACTATTCCGGTCTGCGTGGCATCGACATTCATGCCATGACGGTTCCTGTGTTTTTGAAGGAACTGGATAGACGCAGCTTTCCGGGGTTTGAAACTGTCCGCAGAAGCAGACAGAAAGTGCAGGCAACCTACCCTGACCTTGCTCCCAGTGAAGCCGTAGGCAAACGCAGAGCAAAAAATGAGGTTGTATATCGAGAATTTGCAGAAAGCGAGGTGTAAAAAATGACTTGGTGGATCACGGATACCTCTATCGGGCAGCGTTTGAAGTTCGTTAGACGATTTCGCCGTCTTACCCAGAAAGAGCTTGGACTCCTGATGGGGTATTCCGAGAAAACAGCGGATGTCCGTATTGCTCAGTATGAGAAAAATGCTCGAACCCCTAATGCAGAAACCACAGCGAAATTTGCAGAGGTTCTGAAGGTTTCACCTGCCGTTTTTTCACCGACGATCTGTGCTTCTCGTGAAGATTTGTTGCAGTCAATGTATTGGCTGTTTCTTATGAAAGGTGGTGGTGATATATATGATTGTGAAACTGAATATGCAAGAAGCAGAATGGAACAGAAACTTGGCGTGATAACCGTCGAGGAGTTCCTTGAAAAGATTCTCGTAAACTAAGCCTTCCGTCCGGTTTTGATGCCGGTAGTACGGAGGGCTTTTTCTATTCTCAAAACAATTTCAAATTTTAGGAGGAAAATATTATGGCATTTTTCAATAGCGCAGTAACCGTTCTTCAGACTCTCGTTATCGCTCTGGGCGCAGGTCTTGGCATCTGGGGTGCAATCAATCTGCTTGAGGGCTACGGCAACGATAACCCCGGCGCAAAGTCCCAGGGCATGAAGCAGCTCATGGCTGGCGGCGGTGTTGCCCTCATCGGCACCACCCTTGTACCTCTGCTCTCCGGACTGTTCGGTTAATCACAAAACAAGGAGGTAATCGCCTTTGGACAGCATACTCCAACAGATCACAGACTGGCTGAAAGAAATGCTCGTTTCAGCCATTATGGGAAATCTGTCGGGGATGTTTGAGTCCGTCAACAACCAGGTTGGCGAGATAGCAACCTCCGTTGGCATGACCCCGGCGAATTTTTCGCCGGGTGTCTTTGCCATGGTACGAAACATCTCCGAGTCAGTGATTATCCCAATAGCAGGCTTGATTCTGACCTTCATTGCTTGTTATGAGCTAATTCAGATGATTATTGACCACAACAATCTGGCGAATTTTGAAACCTGGATCTTCTTCAAATGGGTGTTCAAGACTTTTGTTGCGGTCATGTTAATCACAAACACATTCAATATCACGATGGCTGTGTTCGATGTGGCACAGCACGTTATAAACGCAAGCGCCGGTATCATATCCGGAAATACTGCCATAGATGCTTCGGCATTGGAAACAATGGAAGAAACACTGATGGCAATGGATTTGGGGCCTTTGCTCGGCTTGTTCCTACAATCCTTTATCGTGCAGGTCACGATGTCCGCCTTGGCAATCATCATCTTTGTGATCGTCTACGGTCGAATGATTGAAATTTACCTGATGGTCAGCCTTGCCCCGATTCCACTTTCCACTTTTGGAAACAGAGAGCAAAGCAATATCGGACAGAATTATCTGCGTTCACTGTTTGCAATCGGATTCCAGGGATTCTTGATTATGATCTGCGTAGGCATTTATGCGGTGCTGATTCAGTCTATCGCATTCAGCGATGACATCATCGGTTCTATCTGGGGTGTTATGGGCTACACCGTCCTTTTGTGCTTCACCCTGTTTAAGACCGGTTCACTTGCGAAGGGTGTATTCAGCGCTCACTAAGGGAAGGAGGAAATTGTTTGGCAGCGTATATTCCCGTACCTCGTGACCTGACGAGGGTAAAAACAAAAGTGTTCTTCAATCTGACGAAACGGCAGTTACTTTGCTTTGGTGCGGCGGCGCTCATCGGAGTGCCGATTTTCTTTCTGGTCAAAGCAACCGGAAATGTGAGCCTTGCAGCACTGTCCATGATGATCGTCATGTTGCCGTTGTTTTTTTTGGCAATGTATGAAAAGGATGGACAGCCGTTGGAAGTGGTTGTAGAACACTTTATTCAGACTAAATTCGTTCGTCCCAAGGTTCGCCCTTATCAGACGGACAACTATTATGACGCTTTGATGCGTCAGTACAAACTGGAAAAGGAGGTTGAACGAATTGTTTTTCAAAAAGAAGCCGCAGGCAAGAAACATCAAAATGCCTGCAAATCTGAATCGGAAGCAGCAGCGAGAAATTAAAGCTGTTGTGGAACGGGCAAAGAAAGACAATGGTATTCCGCAGACTGCACAGCAGTCCATTCCCTTTCAGAGAATGTTCCCGGATGGAATCTGCCGTGTCACTGACAGCTATTACACCAAGACGATTCAGTTTCAGGACATCAACTATCAGCTGGCACAGCAGGAAGATAAGACTGCCATCTTCGATGAGTGGTGCAGTTTCCTGAATTTCTTTGACAGCTCCATTCACTTTGAGCTTTCCTTTATGAACCTGAGTACCGATGCTGAAAGCTTTGAAAAGAGTATCCGTATCCCGTTCAAGAAGGACAGCTTCAATCCTGTCCGTGCCGAGTATAGCCAGATGCTGAAAAAGCAGTTGGCGCAGGGCAACAACGGATTGACAAAAACCAAGTACCTGACATTCGGCATTGAAGCCGAATCCATGCGGCAGGCAAAGCCGAGACTCAACCATATCGAAAACGATCTGCTCAATAACTTTCGGCGTTTGGGTGTCATTGCCACCACTATGAACGGCAAAGAGCGGCTGCATCTGATGCACTCCATGTTCCACATGGGCGATAACGATAAGTTCTTCTTCGATTGGAAGTATCTTGTGGAGTCCGGGCTGTCCGTAAAGGACTTCATTGCTCCGACGGCATTTGCCTTTAAGACCAACCGCACCTTCCAGATGGGCAGTATCTTCGGCTCGATGTCCTATCTGGCAATTACGGCATCAGATCTGTCTGACCGTATGCTGGCGGATTTTCTGGATATGGAATCCACGCAGATCGTGACCATGCACATCCAGTCGGTTGACCAGACTGCGGCGATTAAGACCATCAAGAGAACCATCACCGAGCTTGACCGTTCCAAAATCGAGGAACAGAAAAAGGCTGTGCGTTCCGGCTATGACATGGACATTATCCCGTCTGACCTTGCTACCTATGGCAAAGATGCGAAGTTGCTTCTGAAAGAATTGCAGAGTCAGAATGAGCGAATGTTCATGGTGACATTTCTGGTACTGAACACCGGGCGCACCGAGCAGGAACTGGAGAACAACGTATTCCAGGCACAGAGCATTGCCCAGAAGCATAACTGCAACTTGCGCCGTTTGGATTTTCAGCAGGAATCCGGGCTGATGAGCAGCCTGCCTTTGGCACAAAACCTGATTGAGATTCGTCGTGGCCTGACTACCAGTTCCACGGCTATTTTTGTGCCTTTCACCACGCAGGAGCTGTTCCAGAATGGTGGAGAAACGCTCTATTACGGGCTGAATGCTCTGTCGAACAACCTTATCATGGTGGACAGAAAGAAGCTCAAGAACCCCAACGGACTGATTCTGGGTACTCCCGGTTCCGGTAAATCCTTTTCCGCAAAGCGTGAAATCACCAATGCGTTCCTGGTTACGGATGACGATATTATCATCTGCGACCCCGAAGCGGAATATGCGGCTCTGGTTCACAAGTTCAATGGTCAGGTGGTAAAAATCAGCTCCTCCAGTACCAACTATATCAACCCTATGGACATCAACCTGAACTACTCTGAGGATGACAACCCGGTAGCACTGAAAGCTGATTTTATCCTGTCCCTCTGTGAGTTGATTATGGGCAGTAAGGATGGCTTGCAGCCTATCGAAAAGACGGTTATCGACCGTTGTGTGCATCAGATTTACCAGAGATATTTCGACAATCCTGCCCCTGAGAATATGCCGATCCTTGAGGATTTGTATGATGCCCTTCTGAAACAGGACGAAAAGGAAGCCCACCATGTAGCGACCGCCTTGGAAATCTATGTTAAGGGTTCTCTGAAACTGTTTAACAACAGAACCAATGTGGATATTCAGAATCGTCTGGTGTGCTTCGACATTAAGGAGCTGGGCAATCAGCTGAAGAAAATCGGTATGCTGATCGTTCAGGATCAGGTCTGGGGGCGTGTAACTGCCAACCGTTCTGCCGGTAAATCGACCAGATATTATATTGACGAGTTCCATCTGCTTCTGAAGGAAGAACAGACGGCAACCTATTCCGTAGAAATCTGGAAGCGATTCCGTAAATGGGGCGGATTGCCGACCGGTATTACTCAGAATGTCAAAGACCTGCTTCGTTCCCCGGAGATTGCCAACATCCTCGAAAACTCTGATTTCATCTATATGCTGAATCAGGCAAGCGATGACCGAAGTATTCTGGCACAGCGGCTGAACATTTCGCCGCATCAGCTGTCCTATGTAACCAACTCCGGTGAGGGCGAAGGACTTCTGTTCTATGGCAATGTGATTCTGCCGTTCATTGACCGATTCCCGACCGATCTGGAACTGTATCGCATTATGACCACGAAGTTAAACGAGGTGGCACAGGAAAAGGAGGCGTAATGTATGGCGAAAAGACCTACACGACTCCGTTTTACCGAAGATGACCTTGCAGATTCTCATGTGAAGAAAGCTGCCGACCGTGCAGATAAGGCGGTTGATAAGGCTGAAAAAGCGGCAGACAAATTGGCTTCCAAAAAGGCAAAGCCGAAACTAAAGCTGGAAACAGATGCAGCCGGTTCCCGTAAAGCAAAGCTCCGTTTTGAAAAAGCGGAGTTTACGGAAATCGAGCGCCCATCTGTGGCAAAGCACATGGCAAGCCGTGGTGCCGCAGTCACGCTCACATCCAAAGCACATCGGGCGGTGTCAGAATATGAGGATGATAATATCGGCGTTCAGGCTGTGCAGGAAACGACCAAGGCTGTTGAATCCACTGCCTATACCGTCGATCATGCTGTTTACAGCCACAAGCTGAAAGCCTACGACAAGGCGGAAAAGCTGGTAGAGAAATCAGATAAAGCAAATGTAAATGCCCTGTATGAGAAGTTCAAAAAGGACAACCCCGATGCCGGTTCCAATCCGTTCTCCCGTTGGCAACAGAAAAGGGCAATCAAAAAGGAATATGCAGCGGCGAAGGCAGGCAAAGGGACAGCGAAAGAAACTGCCGCTAAAGCAACAAAGAAAGCAGCCCAAAGCACCAAAACGATTACAGAGAAAGCGATGGAGTTTTGCACCACACACTCTAAAACGATCCTGTTTGTCTTGATTGCTGGACTGCTTTTTATGATCCTCTCAGGGATGTTCTCGTCTTGTTCGGCTATGTTCCAAGGCGGCACACAGATCGTTCTGGGAACTTCTTTTACCGCAAAAGAGGAAGATATTATCGGTGCGGACAATGATTACAAGGCTTTGGAAGCTGCGCTCCGCAATGAAATCAATAATATCGAGCGTACTCATAGCGGATATGACGAGTACCGGTATGACCTTGATGAAATCAACCACAATCCTTATGAGCTTGCGGCATATCTGACGGTAAAATTCGAGGACTACACCAGAGATGAGGTGCAGGCTACCCTGCAATGGCTGTTTGAGCAACAATATGAGCTGACCCTCACAGAAGTAGTAGAGATTCGTACACGAACAACATCTTCTACTGATCCTGAAACGGGAGAGACAACAACAGAGGAAGAAGATTACGAATATTATATTCTGAAAGTGAAGCTCAGAAATAAGGGCTTGAACAGTGTGATTTCAAATTCCGGATTGTCGGAAGATGATATGGAGCGATATAGAATTTTGCTTCAGACAAGGGGCAACAGACCGGATATTTTCGGAAACGACATTTACGCCACCCCTGGCGGCGAGTACACCGATTATGATATTCCGGGCGAAGCTCTGACGGACACGAGATTTGCCAATATGATTCGTGAAGCTGAGAAGTATCTGGGATACCCGTATGTGTGGGGCGGCAGCAGCCCGTCTACCTCCTTTGACTGCTCCGGGTTTGTTTCCTATGTAATCAATCACTGCGGCAACGGTTGGAGTGTTGGACGATTAACTGCAAACGGTTTGATGGGCGTATGCGATATTATTCCCAAAAGCTCTGCCAAGCCGGGAGATTTGATTTTCTTCCAAGGCACTTATGATACCTCCGGTGCATCACACGTTGGTATTTATGTCGGCAATGGTATGATGATCCACTGCGGAAACCCCATTTCCTACGCTTCTATCGAATCGAATTACTGGCAACAGCATTTTTACTGCTTCGGCAGAATCAGAAACTAAAGGAGGGATGGCGATTGAGTGCCAAGTTAGACAGAATTGGTGCAGACCTTGAAAAAGCCCGTAAGAAACGGGCAGAATGGGATGCCAAGGTGAAAGACCTGGAACGCAGATACCGTGAGGAGGAAAATTCCGAAATCCACGAGATGGTTCATGCTGCGAACCTGAATCCCGAACAGCTTTCCGAGCTGCTCCGTATGTTTGCTGCGGATATGGCTCCGAAGCCTGATACGATCAATACTATGAATGAGGAGGAAACGCAGAATGAGATTTAAGAGATTCAGTGCCATGTTGGTGGCACTTGCGATGTGCATGGGTGTGTTTTCGACAACGGTGTTTGCCTACTCCGATGAGAGTGCAATAACCACTACTACGGAAAAGGCAGAAACCGTGGAAACTGTCCCTGATAAGACCGAAGATAAGACTTCCGAGGAACTTCCCTACACCGTGACCGTCAATGAGGATGGCACGGTGGTTTTCTCTTTCAATGGCAAAGAGTGGATTTATGATACAGAGGAATCCGAGGATAATAACATGGGAACTGGCAAGGTGGTAACGAGTGGTTCCCGTCTGAATGTGCGTACTGGTGCAGGCATGAATTATGAGATCATCGACCAGCTCCGTCCGGGTGAAGAAGTTGTGGTGGTCGGTGTTGAGGGTGACTGGTATCAGATTACTGTGCCTGAAAAGAACGGTTATGTTCACAGCGACTATCTGGAGCTGATTGAGGAAGCCGAGCAGAACAGCGAAATGGATATGACGCTGCTTATGATGTTTATGAGTGCGTTCATGCAGAACACGGACACAAGCGAGCCTGCCCTTACTCCTGACGGTAATCTGACTCTGGTTGACGATGTTGGTTCACCTACGAAAAGCGGAAAGCAGTTCATTACCGCTGTAACCAAAAACGGAAACTACTTCTATATCATCATTGACCGTGATGATAAGGGCGAGGAAACCGTGCATTTTCTGAATCAGGTAGATGAAGCCGACCTGCTCAAGCTGATGGACGAGGAAGAGGTTGCAGAATTCACCAAGCCGGTTGAGGAAACAAAGCCAGAAGTGGTTGAAACGGTTCCTGAAATTACAGAACCTGCTCCGGAGGAAAAACCGAAATCTAAGAATATGCTCCCAGCGATTCTTACTCTGATTGTGTTTGCCTGTGGCGGCGGATTCTTCGTATTCAAGAAAGTCCAGGAAAAGAAGAAGGCGCAGGAAGCGGCAAAGCCTGATCCGGATGCAGATTATGTGGACGATGACGAGGACTATGGGTACGATCCGGAGTTTGAAGACGATGACGCAGATAGCTCTGTCGATGAAGATGATAATGAACCTGTGTAAACAGGATAGGCTTGATGCCTGGGCAACCTTTGGGTTGCCTTTACATATAGAAGTAGTTTTTCAAAAACTGATTTGTCGAACTGAATCAGTTTTACATAGCAGTCATGCACTACGGTGTGTGGTTGCTTATTTTTTGCGAAAGGAGCAGATGTAAATGAAATTAGTTTTGGCTGAAAAGCCTTCGGTTGCACAGAGCATTGCCAAAGT
>OGOZ01001254.1_pt1 | contig 14550 bp, 25 predicted proteins | sample 1552801 | NCBI WGS metagenome assembly OGOZ01 (sample SAMEA2580196, study PRJEB22360) | human gut metagenome | biome: human gut; feature: human-associated habitat; material: faeces | place: Denmark | collected 2008/2010
CCTCTGAGTGATCCTCCAACCTTAGATTTATATAACTAAAAGGCTCTCTCTTCTGCTCTTTTTAGGGCTTTTTTATCCCCAAACCAAGTTACGGTTTTGGCAATTTGTTTCTGCTAACCCCACTACAATGCTATATCCGAGATAAGATTAGCGAGATTTTCAAAGGAGAAGGTATGTTCTTTACTCCAAACAGAACTAGAAGTAGTTAGAGACTCTCCTATACCAGCTGCTACATTCATCCATTTTGGAGTTTCGTTATCTCCATCTCCAAATAGGTTAGTAAAAATGCTATGGAGCATTGGAAGAGTTTTCGTTAATTCTTTAGCTACAATAGCCCTATAATAATAAGGAGCAGCAGGTGTAAACATTGGAGCAATTAATGCAACATTCTTAGCAATAACTCCGGCAGTGCTCTTCTCTAAATCATCAGAATCGAAGAAATCTATCTTATTTAGAGCTGAATCTTCCTTTGTTAGGATATCCGATGCAGATAAAACAGTTTTACCAATTGGAGACCTTCCATTAAGTCTTTCATAGTAGTATGTTCCCTCTGGGCTAAGCTTATATTCTCCTTTAGTATGTTTATTACCATATGTATCTACTTCATCTTCCTCATACTACGCTAATACTAGAGGATCAGAAAAGATATTTTTTATCCATCCTATAGGATTTCCAAATAAGGTGTAGTCTTCTGGAGTGTTTTCTTCAAATTTGCCAGTTTCAGGATTGAATATTTTCTAAGACTAAGCTATTTCCTGTTCTGACTTAGTTTTTTTACTGGTAGTTCTCCAACCTTCTACCCCAATTTGAACCCTATCAGGATTATAATTTGGTCCCAAAGTAAATTCATTATCTCTAATCTTAGTTCCTACTTTGTTGCTGGCAGTATCAAACGCATCAAGCTCTATTCCTGAAGGAAATTCATTATTCTAAAAATCCCTCCACTTGGATGCTTGCATATCATAGAACCTATCAAATTTTTCTCTAGAAAAGTTGCCATTCTAATCCTTGAAAATAGGATTACTTTTAATAAAATCTGATTTTAAATACTAATCCTTACTTAGAAACTGAGTGTTCTTAGTATTTAAACCTCCAATGGAAACTAAGTCATCTATATCTAAGGTGGGATTACTTAAACTTGATAATATCCAATCGTTTTCAAACATACTTAATTATTAAATAAAATTGAAGGATCTAACTTCTAAAATGCTATATCCCTCTATTGATATTCTTTTTCTAACATCTATCCAGTAGTCGTATCAATTGATTGATTTCCTCCTAGTGCTGCAGCTCTCTTGTTCATATTAATAGGGATGTAAATATTTCCTTTCATTATATGATCGTAGTCATTTAGCCCAAATGTTATAGCTTCCATTATCCCATACTCGTCAATATCTGGGTACTAAATATTTTTTCCCGAACCAATGGACAAGCTAGTCTTCAACTGCTTCACTAACTCCGGAGTCTATTTTACTTCTGTTACAAACTTATTACTCTCATCTATATCTACCATGTTGTCTGTTGTCATACCAGAGACAACTATAAAAGGAGCAAACTTAGAATAATCAAGTTCTCCTGTCTACGTTATTAGAGAAGTTAGCCCTGGATACTTTTCAGTGTCTCCAAATATTCTCAATCTATCTTCATCAGTTTGTGAGCTTAGTAAAAATTCTGATTCAGCCTTAGAATATTCTTCTAGAAGATCGAAATTCGGAGATCCATCTGAACGTACTGGTAAGTTTACTCTTAATAAGCCCTTTCCATCATAAGCTATATTTAAAAGAGAATCTAAGTCTACTCTTTGATTACCAAAATATATTCCATTGTCTGCGTTTATTATAGAACGAAGACCTGAATCATTTAATAAATTTTCTACAGAAGTTCTTCCTATATGATTTCCCTAGGTATCTTTTATTTGCTCATAAGCTGTTCCCTTAACTGTCATACCTACACTATCTTTGTTATTTAGAGTGTATACCGAATCATGGCCTCCATCTCCTGCCTATATACTAAGAATCAAATCTGCATCTAAGTCTCCTTTCTAGTTACTCTTACTAGACGAAGAATTAGAATCATCTAGGTCTAATTGGAAATCGGTAGTAGAGCTAAGTTTAGAGCTTATCAATGTCCATACTAGTTCTTCTGCTTCTTTATCAGTACCAGACTATGTTTTAGTTTTAAGCAGTGTCTTAGCATTAATTGGTAAGGTATTGTATATATAACTTAAAGCTGCCTTAGCTTGCATAGCCTAGTTCTTGGTAAGTAACTTACCCTTATATAAATCATCTACAGACGCATTATAAGATCCAGATTGTTGTTGTGCATTTATGAAATCCTATAATCCATTCAGTAACTAGGATGCCTAAGATCTTGCAAACCCTTCATTAGATTCAGAAGTAGTTCCAAGATTTCCTATACTATCTTGAATCATTTTAGTAACAGACTCCATCCCTATGCCATTTTTAACGACCTTCAAAAACTCATTGTTGTTTGCTAGCTGCGGGAGCTGTGCTCTATAATAGAGTAGTTCCGAATTTGTCAATGGATTGTAGTCTGAATTAGATTTGAGTTCACTCAATGTCATCAACTGAAAGTCTCCTTCACTATTAACACAGAATAATTGACCCCTATCAGTTATCGCTAACTCATTTATTCCACCATTCTTACTTACAGTTTGGAATGCATCATCATACTCTTTTTTGTTAAAATTAGCTTCCTTCATTTGACTTAGAGCTTGCAAGTATCTAGAGGCTATATTAGAAGTATTAGGAAACTAATCATACTATTGATCGATGTAGAAATTCTATAATGTCTAAGTTAATACAGCCATATCGCTAGGAAGCCCATCTAATTTCTCTAGCATAGTTAGTAAATCCTTATCTGTTAAATTAGCGTTCTCCTAATCGTTCTCAACAGGGGCTTCTTGTCTCCCACCAGTTACCGTAACAGGCTAATAGGAAACAAGAGGGGGAACTGCACTCCCCCCTTGCTAATATTTCAATATCATTTTATCATAGAAGATTTTATAATTCCATACAATGTTTTTGATAGTCTATCTATTGCCTTTTCATTTCTATCAATACATTCCTTTATCTGTCTTTGAAATCTCTCTGCATCTGCAGTTTTTGCGTGTATTCCAGCTATTGCTATCTTGGCCCCATTCTTATGGGATAATACTGGCTTAAAAGTGGAGTTCATACTAATAGGATAACCAGACCATTTAGTGTTTGGTATCTTATAATAGCTTCTTATATTATCGCTTTCTACCTAAGAGATTTTTTTCTAAGCTTGAGATAATAACCTTCTCTCATCTACACTTAACGAAGAGGGGTTGGTTCCAGAAACCACCTTCTACCATACAGACATCTCCTCATTACTAAGATTAGCTCCAAATTCGTTTGGGGAATATGTAACTGCATTATGTATGTCCTATCTTGCAAAACTATCAGAAAGAGCTTTAGTTTCTTCCCTTTTCTAGCGTGCTTCAAATTCCATTTGCTGCATAAGGGTATCCCAAATATTATGTTTTTTAGACAAATAAGCCTGTTCCAAAGCATCCTTGGTTCTCTTGGCATTCCATTGTTGTAGTCTATTAAACATAGCCGTCTCGTGTCTATTAGCGGCATTTTCTTTTTCCTATTGCCAAGCAAGCTCATCGTATTGTCTCTATACCTAATTGCTTCTTTCCTTTCCAGCAACTCTAGCTTTCTATCCTTCTGTTTCTGCCTACAATTGAGATGCAGTTTGTAAATTTCCATCAGATGTCATGGGTCTACTAGCCAACCTTCTAAGATCCGCATAATTTCTTTCTCCCTACATTTCTGCATCCAAATCACTTCTTACCGCCCTATGTATTTCAAAAGGATCTTTTAAAAGAGGTACTGCAGATTTTTTAGCTAAATCAATTATCCTTCTATTCATGGAATCTGCGTACATTGCTCTAGGAATACCATATAGAAGAGTTGGATTTATATTTCTTAAGAAATCGATATTTTTCTAGCTAATGCTCTTCTATTCCTACTCTGAGTTTGGCTACGTCAGAGATCTACTTGGAGCGCCTGATGGGTTATCCTAAACGGTCTAATTCTCCGACTGTATTTTTCTTAGCATATAATACTATGTAGAGGGATCTAAATAGTAATCATATCCAGCTTTTTTAGCAATTTGTATGTCCTGCTATAATCTTTGAGGATTATCCTTATAATCATCCTTTCTAGCTAATACTCTTCTATCATCGGTTATCTGACTGTACAACCCATCTATTGTCCACCCTCGTTTTTTAGAGTCTCCACTTATCGGAATATTTGATTCTATATTATAATTTGCATTATAGTTCGGAGCTATTATTTCATCGTTAAACCCCAGATTTTGGTAGTCCTACTAATACTAAGAAACATTTTCATTTTTTATTGGGCCTAAATCAGGATTCCATCCTGTATACATTCCCCAATGCCTAGTTTGCATCTGGTTTGAATCATCTACGGTCATTTTTCCAGAATTGATTCTATTTAATACAGAATTAAGTCTAGCAGTGGTATCGAAAGTATAGTTTTCTCCCTTTGAAACTTTTCCTACTCCCTTATCTGAACTTATCCCAAAGCTTAAATTTGGTACTAGTTCTGCCCAAGTAGCTCCCTAGGGTTTATTCCAATCATAAAATAATGTGTTTCCAGATTGATATTTTTTGACTTTCTATAAATCTAAAGTTCCTCCGGACTTATCAAATTCTATCCCTAATTTTTTCTCCCTTACATTTCTGGTATCTCCTATACCAAAATCTCTTCCATACCCTCTAGACTTCTACTACTTCGGAGTTCTATACCAGTATCTAAGCTTATTTATATTTAATCCAGTAGAAGGTCTTTGTACATTTTTAGGACTCTATGTGCCCTAGGGAATACTATATAGTTTCTTGAACAACTTGTAGTCCCATCCACTACCATTCTGTAATAAAGATTGCTCAGACCCTTCTTTGACCACCGGACCGTCCTTAAAAATCCTAATTCTCTTTGGATTCCAACTAAATTGTTTCTATTTAAACTCCCTTTGTAATTCCTAACCTCCAGTTAATTCTTTAAATAGCTTATTCTAAGAATCCAATCCTTTAGTTTTTCTCAGTTTTTCTAGATTTTCCTTAGAAATTCTAGCTCTATTTCCAGAAGAGGTGGTAACATCAGCAAAATCTTTAGAGAGAGAATTTCTCTTTACAGCTCTTTTTCCCCCTACATATCTAGCCTGCCCACTAACTGCCTTTAATCCTATAGCTAAATCTCTCCAATCTTCTACAGACATATCTGAAGGGTTAGTTAAAAATTTATCGAATGCTTTAGCTGATGTGGCAATTCCATATGCTTGAAGAGATCCCTTTATCCACTTTGACATTGGTTTGAGAACTTTAGCAATTTTTGCAGCCTTTCCAGTAAGTCCTAGACCAGGGATTAGCCCTACTGCATCCATTCCTAACCCATAAAGAGCGTTACCTGCTGTTTCCCATCCAGAGGTCCCCTCGTCTGCAATATCTGCTCCAAGATTAGTTAGAGTACTTGCTACACCGAGAGCAGCTGAGGTGGCTGTACCTGCTCCTGGAACAAAGGAAGCTGCTATAGATCCTATATCTAGAGCAGCCGCAGCTAGCCTAGCTCGGTCTTGAGCAGAAAGTTCTTTTTCCTATAGAGGTTTTCTTTCTCTAGCAGCTATACTTTCAATAGTGGTTCCTTCCTCTTCTGCCCGTTTCTTCTAATCTTCTTTTTCTGATTTTCTCTTCTACTGTTCCTTATATTGTTCATCCAACGATTTTAACGCCCCTCCTAACTGATGCTTCTGAGCCTTTTTATATCCTTCATAAGCCATCCTTTCTCTAAGAATATCATTCAGCAACATTGATTGTTCATAATATTGCCTAGTAGTAGGATTATAAGCTAAAAAAGTAAAGTCGTCATAGTTCTCAGATCCAGGTATTACATAATACCCATCGTTAAGTATACTCTTTCCCTATTCATTTAGATATTTTGGATCGTTAAACAAATTATACTATGCTGCATAATCCAAATTATTAGCAATATGCTAAGAGGTGACATCTTTATCCTGCAGATAAAATTTATGTTGCCCTCTTAAAGCTTTAGACAACTAGGGGAAATTTATATATTCCTTAGCCCACTGTGGAAACTATTCTTTATAGTTATCTGGAAGATTAGACATATCTACATTATACTTCTTAGCTATATAGGAGTTCATTGTAAGAGGGCTATAGGAGAGATCTGCTAAAGTTTTTGGACCTTTGAACTAAAATGGATTTTTTGACTAAAGATTATCAAAGAACTAATTCATTTGTCTCTCCTACTACATTTTATCTCTCTATTTTATTATTTCCTCTTCTTCCTACTGTTTCTACATTTCAGCTACATCTCTCTTAGCTTGCTCAACCTAAGTCTCTGACTACTAAGCTCCAGTATGGAAGAAATTATCAAGAAATTCGCTAGATATTCCAGCTCTATTTAGGGCTATTACATCATTAGAATTATATCCATCTCCTAATTTATCTATAGCTTCCTACAACCTTTGTCTGTAAGTATCCTTATTTTGAAAAGGAGATTCAGTATAGTCATAATCTTGTAAATTATTCATATACTCCTGCAACTGCTACCTTAGATAAGCTGCTCTATTAGTGGTACCTCTTACTCCAGTGGCTTGATCTACTGTATCTAATTCTAGATATGGGGTCAAATCAGCCTTCCCTCCAGCTGGGAAATTGTCTTGGTTCCACTTAGAGACAAATCCATGCTTGGATAAATCGAATTTACTATCAGAGAAATTTTCCTTTTGAGGGGAAGATTTTCTTATCGCATCTCCGATGATATTAAAATAGGAAGCAACTTCCCTATTAGCTGGAAATAAATGATACTTCTTCTTATCTTTGTCTTTTAGTAGATTATAATCATCAGTTGTAATTCTATCTCCTTTATCGCTATAATAAAAGTCAGAATTTATCGGAGCATAATCTTGATCCTTGTTACTAAGGATTCCCTCGGAATCTATTATAGTTCCAAAATCGTCAGTGCTAAATCTGTTAGTGTTAGTGGATAACTAATCCTATAACCCTGCTATGAATGTGTTATAAGAGTTCATGAATTCCTGTTTCTAATCCTAGCTCCAATTCTTAGAATTCAAATAGGATTGTATATTGGTCCCCAAGTTGTGTATATAGTTATCTAAATCTATCTCACTTGTTCCAAACTTATACTTAACCTTCTGTTTCTATTTTTCTTCAGCCATATTTGTCTAATATAATATATTATTATAGATAAAGGGGTACACCTAATTCATTTAGATATACCCCTTCGTGTCAAAATTGTTAAGCTTTTATGCGTCTTACTAAACGACCTCCTCTACGGTAAACAGGCTCCCCTTCTGCTGGAGTAGGAGTAGCTTCCTGCGGGGCAGCTCCCGGTTGATTACCTCCACCTCCTAATGCTTCGATTACCATTTGGCATACTTGCATAGCGATTTCGCAGTCTTGTCCTTGAATTGCTTGTTGTGCACCTTGAAGCAGCACGGCTGCTTGATCTGCACCACCCTGAGGTGCAGAAGAGGGCGCTCCAGAAGGCATCGGTCCTCCCGTCTAAAACTTCTCTTTTAATTTCATAAGTAAAAACTTTAAATTGTAATTAATGCATTAATCATCTATTATTTTTATGTACCTCAATAGTACATATTAATTTCTCTGTGGCCAAGAAATTTTGTAATAATATATAAATTATCAGTTTTTGTCGTTAGAATTATCGTCTTTCCCAGATGGAACCTCAACATATTCTGGAGGTCTCGAATCCTATCCCTTTATTACCTTGAATATATATTTCCCTAAAGACTTGCAATACCTATTATAATCTTTAGTTTTATTTTCATAAGCCTTCTTTGCTTTTCTTATCAAGGTTCTAGTTTCCTTTCTACTAACGATTCTCTCTCCTCCCTATAGATACATTTGAGTATTTCCATTTGGAGCAAGCACCTTCATAACATATTTATCATAATCCTCAGAATCATCTATCTCAAAATCATCTCCTTCTACAATACCGGAATCCTAGTTAACTTCTAGAATATACTTAGTATCTACAAAGGGGACTAGGGTTTCATCCTCTGGCTGAGCTTTATATACCAAAACTACCTCATCATCATCGTTAATAGCTATCTAATCTAGAGGTATCTTAGTGTCTTTCATCCACATTTCTCTAGTTCCCTCATCTTCCCATGCAAACAAAGCTCCTCTATCCGGAGGAAGATTTTCTACTCCCATTAGACCTTTTCTTCTATCCTCTTCTGATTCTAATAAATCGCAAATATATGATTTATTCCCCACATTAACTTTAACTTGTTTCATTTTTTTCTATATGTTTTGATAAATATCCCTCCTACTATTCCTGGAATAAGTAGCTGTTTTTTGTAAAATATCGGTTTTATCATTGTTTAGTGATGGATATTACAGATTGCCGTACTAAGTAACCTTATTCATAGGGATATGAATAAAGTCCTATAATATTCCGTCATTAATATTCCGCGCTAATGTTATCTCTTTATCATTTATATCTACTAAATATCCAATAGTGGATATAGCTGGAATATTTTCTGTAAATTCCTCTGCTGTTGTCCACCATACTTCAAATGGGCTTTTCAATGTATATTCATTCATTATTATGTATTGCCTTTATGATATTTAAATTGTACAAGAATAGTTAGCAGGAGAAAATATGATGTTTACATTACAAGCCCTAATTTTGAATGTGCTGGCTTGTGCACTGTACGACTTCTTGGTAAAGCCGTAGCTGCACAAGCTATTTAAGCGATAAATTACCCTCCTGCTAACTATTCAATAATACTAATAGATAAACGAAATGTAAGGTTTAATTATGTTAAATCATATCTTTTTTTGATAATTTCGAAATATGTTCTATATTTGCAGTAAATATATAAACATGAAGCAAGAGCCGAAATTTAAAGTACGGGATATAGTTTGTCTAATGTCTCACCCTAATATCCCATTTGTAATCTCTAAAATAGATTATAATATTTACAGTGGATATGAGTACACTGTTTACACTGTTAAAGGTAGTACTCGTATTATAAATCAATTAGTTCCCGAAAATATTCTTCAATTTTTTCATCCTACTCTTTAGGTAGTCTGTAAACAAAATCGGAATATCTATAAATAAGACATCCAAATAGATAATAGAATGTTACTTGTCCTGCATAAGTTTCATTTTCAACCTATCCTCTGTTTGGGTATCTAAGCGTTTTCTTACAAAATATCGGTTTCATTATTGTTAGTCAAAATTCTTCTGGTCTATATCTTGATTCTGGATTACTTTTATAATCATAAGCATCGTAAGCATACATCTCCATAGAAGAGCTTATGTCTTCGTTTCTATTTTTTAATTCTGTATACAATTCAATAATTAAATCGTATTCAGAACGAGAATAAAGATATGAGAACAATGCTTCCCAATCTCCTCTCTCTTTCATAAAACTTACAGCGTTTTTATTCATATCCTTTCTATGTTAAACCAACTCCTAAAGGAAATCCAATAGTTTTAAAAATAATTCCTTTTAAAAGTTGGTAATCATAGTATTATTTTGCATCTTTAAATCTAATATTACCTCTTCTCCGATTAATTCTTATCTTTGTAATAAGGTAGCTGTAACAACCTACATAGTAATGTTGCTTGTCTAATTCGGAAAGGAGGTAATATGTTAAATAGCTCATAGGCATTAGCTATAAGTATTTTGCTCACAACTACAGGAATGGTAGTTCCTTAGTTAAGCATTGCAGCAGGAATCCTAAGTATTGCATTTGATTTCTACCTATATTATTATATTATAAATAAGAAAATAAGTCGTATCTTTGTAATCCCTTTCAGTATCTCTGTGAACTAAACAAAATCAGAGGGTAAACTAAAGGTTAAAGATATGGTACAGCCAATCAATAGACATCTCCATTCTTTTTAGAACTGTTAGAATGAAGCTCTGTCTCAAAACAGACAAACAGTCCAGTGCTGCTGTGACAAGCCTGTTCATGTTCGTGCTTACGTGCGTTTCCGCTTTGGCAAGTGGGAATTTGTAAGAGAACATTGTAGAAGTTTACCTGGTAGGTAATCAGTCATCATGAAGTCTCTGCTATTGTCAGTAGTGGAGACTTCTTTTTCAAAGACACAACTTATTTTCTATCTCAATATTACTCACTTAGAGGCGACTTTCAAAGTTTAAATTTGTTAACATAATTGCATAGCTGCTTCTATCATAATTCGCACAACTTTATTTTCAATATTATCAAGAAATTTTTCGGGGTCTTTCCAAAATTCTTCTTTTGATAAGTTGTACTTATCCAATATTGCATTTATGCCAGTTGCACTGTGTTCTGCTGTAATCATAATTATTTATTTGTTTTATTTACAGTTATAGGTACTCCTGCCATAGTAGCATATTTAGATAGCCATTTGGCAGCTTCTTTCCAATCTGTTATAGAATTGAAAAAATCTATCATATTGTTATTCATTCCAGTATCTCGTACATAATTCTATGCTGCATATCTCAGCATATCTTCTGTAATCTCCTAATCAGGAGAATTTAGTCCAAAGTAATCTTTAATCTAAGTTCCTCTTGCTGCTAACTCACTATTATTGTTCCCTATAAAATAGTTAGGTTGAGATGGAGTAGATTTTCGTAAGTATTCTAAATTAAATCCTTGTGAAGATTCTGCTGGAATATGAAGAGCATGGTCTATTTCATGACTAATTGTCCTATCTATATTCCGAACTCCATAATCATCAATAATCTTTCTTAGTCCATCTTTACCAATATAAACGTTACCAGTTCCAGCAGTAGCAAATGCTCCATGTTTAGTAGCTTGCTCCGTAGCGAACTAATACCATTCTTTAACTGGCACATCTACATTTCGAACAGCGGTTGCAAAATCTTCTACTATCTTGTCTACTGTTTCCTATGGCATTCTATCATAATAATTTATATTATAGAACTGTGATTTGGCTTTATAAGGCCAAAAGAATGCTCCTGTTTGATGAAACTTTTTATTACCTACCATTCCAGGAATGCGGTCAAATCCACCTTTTATTAATCTATCACTATGTAAATCAATAGGGTTCATAGGAGAATTTGGAACCGCATATTGCGGAAGCTCCAAATTTCTGTTAGGTAAAGATTTCCCAGAAGATAATAAATCTCCTATTTTAACTTTCTGTAATTGGTCTTTTGCAGCGTTCCTTGAAACCTAACCAACAGCCCTCTTTCCTGCCCATTTTGCTCCTTTAAACAGTAAACTACCGGCACCTAATCCCATTGTAGCATAATCTGTAAAGTTAAGAAATCCATTTAAATTACGCAAGCCTTTTTCTGTATTTTTATCTTCCATGTATTGATTATAGTCAGTCTTTGCTCTTTTCTAAGACTACTACCTCTACCAATCACTTCTATTATCCTAGACAAACTAAGGCTGCTCAGGATAAGTTCTCTAAATCTTCTCCTATATAGTAGGTTTAACAACTCTAGTATTATCAGCTACTATAGTTCCTGCCTATGCCTTGATAACTCCTCCGTTCTTGAAACTCTTAAATACCGCAGCAACCCTATCAGCATAATCAGTGGCTTCTGCATATCTTCTCTTGCCTTTGTTCTTACCAGTAAGTTTGGCGGTGAATGTATTAATATCATCATTTTCGTCAAAGTCATATAAGTGCTTCAAGAACTGTAATTTATCAACTGCATATTCATCCATAGAGTTATATGAACGGAATTTCTATTTGATGGGATTACCTTTAGCATCGTGGTCATTCCCTCTAACGTAGTCTCCATCCCATTTAGCTCCTGCGGTAAGATTACCAAAGTTAAATCTTCCCTAAGCTGAACGTCCCCACCTACTTTCTAGGGCATCCTGAGCAACTAGCATCTTTATAGCGTTGTCGTTTGTTAGCCCAGCTTTTCTATAAGAAGCTATCATATCAGAAGTCCATTTATCTCTTTTTGTATAGGGACTCTTCCACCCTTCACTAGACTGAGAGGGTTTTCTACTTTTAATAGTTCTGTCTGAGACTCCGACTGGGACAAAATACTAAACATTGTTTCCCCTTGTTTTTGTATCCTTTTTTGGTTTCTTCTACGGAGTGTCATTGGCTTCCTAATATGATAAGGTAGGGGTGTTGTCGAAAACTATATTAGGAATTAAATCAGGAGTTTTAACCTATTTATAAGATACTAGCAAATCATTCAGGTTCATTTATTTTTCCTCCCTATTTTAGCGTATCAATCAAAGAAGTTCTATCGTCTGTATTAAACAATATTTCTTTTACTAGTAGCTTTCCGGCTTCTATTGCTACCTCATCCTTTTCTTTCTGGGAATATTCCTAGTCTGTATACTTAGAATATAACTCTTCAAGCTTTTTAGTAACTTCTAGTGTAAATATTATTTCATTTTTTTCAATTTCAGCCTATTGCTCTCCATCATTATCTACCACTGGGATTCCTTTTTTAGTTAGATTATCAGCATTCTCCATGTGATGCTTATGTGCGTGAAGCGCTCCTTCTGGAATTATATTTTTCTAATTAGTTTCCTCCAATTCGGATTCTTTCTTAGGTAGCTCTCCTCCGTCTTCAAATTTCTTGGGAACATAATAGTATCTATCCTTATCATAAATAACATCATATTTATTCCTAAAGTCTTTTCCCCTATCATTCTCATAAAACTCGGTAAATTCCATATTAACTTCTTTATTTTTATCTCTTTTACCTAGTTTCAAGAATGGTATCCTTCCATCTTTATCTTCTTTACCAGAAACTGATGGAAGATGAAATTGATTTGGATTTTTAGCATGGTTTTTTAACAATTCTTTGTCTAAGACATTAAATGCCATTTGATAATCATATTGAGGTGCTCTATATTCAGATGGTATACTATTAAACCAGGTCTCAAAATCCCATTTCTCTACCTATCCCCCGTCCTATAGAGTTATAACTGGAGTCCATTCTAGCTCTCCCCCATTTTCAAATTGTTCAACGGCTTCTGTGATAACTGGTTGCCAATTATCTAGGTTTATAGCTCCAACTATTTCTCCTCCCTATTTACGGAAGTTTATTCTTTTAACTCTCTTTAATTTAGCTCCAAATTTGGCTGCTCTTATATATCTCTAATCGTAACCCCCATTTAAATTAAAACTATAATTTAAGTGGTTAATATCGGACATATTTACAGCAATATCTCTTCTATCTGAAGCTTCATTTGCTATATCAGTCATTACATTCTGTTTCTCTCTAGCTGCGTCTATTTCCTTATTAGCTTGTTTTCTTTTTTTATTACTAAAGAGTCCATATTTCTTTCCTGCCTTAGACACGGCATCGTTTATATCAGACACCGTTCCGCCATAAGACCCTCCTACCTATTCTATAGCCTCTTCGTTTGCTGCAAAATCCTATGTCCTTTTCGCACCAATGGCGTTAACAAGACCAAAGGGAGTTATTTTAAGCAAGCTACTATCTAGTATCTAGTCAGCTTTTGTCATCTAGTCAGTCCCTATTCCCATAGAAGATAAGGCATCTCCCATAAAACTACCTAATTTCATAGCTCCTCCAGCTATAGTACCTATTGGAGAAAATCCCATTAAAGACGATGATATGGCATCTGTAGTAGAATTTATTCCAGAGGTTAAGGCGGAATCGTTAACATGTGCATTATTGAATAATACTCCTCTAGCCATATCCGACCCTCTCCCCACTAGTCCAAATGTATTAGATACTTTGCCCAAGGACTTCACTGGGGACTAGTTAAATGATTTTACATTGATTGACATTGGAGAAATAGAATTCAGAGCGTTTTTCTGTGACTAAATAAGGTTAGAAAAATCCAATTGATTACCCAAACTAATAGGGATAGATATTCCACTCTATCCCTTTAGCACTCTTTTTACTCTCTATATGTTATTTATATTAATCATGAATAACTAATTCTATATACTGTATTTAAGAAATCTATTATAGCCAATTCCTCTCCGGAGTATCTAATTCTAACTTTCAGGAATTTATCTTTAAGATCAATTTCCTTTCTATTTTGAGCTTCTCCAAAATTATACTTATATATATTCACATCATCTAACCAATTAGTTAGATCTAGAGGTTTCCAGTTTCCGTCTACCCCAAACTTCGATATATCATAGACGTCAGACAAAGCATTGTCAGAATCCTGATCTCCTGGAAACTTAATGATTCCAGTTTCCAAAACCTAATCTGGTATTGGAGAATTATATATAGGAAGAGGGGGTAACAAACTAGAACCGTCATACGACTTAGCCCAAGTAGAATTTTCTGGTCTTATTAAGATTCCCGAATTTTTCTTCTCATACTCATTTTTGTAGCATACCAAAATAGGATTAATAGTAACCTTCCATCTATCCTCTAAGTATTGACAGTTTGCAGCTATTATAGATCTAGAATCATCTTGACTTAGTTCATCTAAACAAACAGCCTTAGCATGATTCCAAATTCTATATTCTTGCCTAT
>OGOZ01001262.1_pt1 | contig 14512 bp, 13 predicted proteins | sample 1552801 | NCBI WGS metagenome assembly OGOZ01 (sample SAMEA2580196, study PRJEB22360) | human gut metagenome | biome: human gut; feature: human-associated habitat; material: faeces | place: Denmark | collected 2008/2010
TACCAAATATATCAGCAAGAATAACACCTTGAGATAATAAAGTAGATTTGAATTTACAACATTGAGCACCTTTCATAACACCGGGAATAGCACTCATATTTGAAAAATCACAACCCCAAATAAATCCTTGAATAACAGTTGTAATAGATTCAGCAAACGGATTTGATGCACCACTTGGAATACTACAAGCATATAGTACTAAACCGACTGTATCTCTTAATTTTAATTGTTCAATTTGACAACTATAAAATTTACTTCTTGAAGAAGATAATCCAAGAAGTTTAGAATGTAAAACATCACACGCTTGAACATTACCATCTTCAATAGTTACATTGCAAATTGTTGAATAATAACAATTACATTTATATAACTTATTAGCTGTTATATAGCTTTTGTATATTGTAGCATTATTAATTGTGGTTCCAATATCAAATGTACAATTTTCAAAGATACCATTTTGAAAATTACAATTTCCTGATATATAAGAATGAATAAGTCTACAACCAGAAAAATTAATGTTTGCATTAGAATCTTCCGTATTTTCAAATTGAAAGAAACAATCCTTAAATAAAATAATATCTGTACCAGATTTGAAATTAATATCTATTTGAGATTCAAAAATAAATGTACAATTATCAATGATAATACCTTCTATATTAATAGAAGATATTTTACCATTAGTTTCATTTTCATCATGTGTTGCTTTGAAATTATTATACCATGTATCCCAAGCAGACTGACCATCAATGTAAGCTACTCTCGGAAATTCAGAACCACCACCTTCTGACCAAGGCTTAAATGTAAGATATGTTAAAGCTGAATGTAAAGTATCAACATCAGCAGTATCGCAATCATAACCTTGTTGAACCCAATTAGTTAATTGTTCTTTTGTAGGAATAGCATATTCTAAATTAGGCATATCCAGTGAAAGATTTGGTTCTTCACTACTGATACGCTTAATAACAAACATTGGAATACTTATACCAGACAGATTATTTCCACCAGCCTCATTTGTAAAAATCCAATAGTTATAAATAGTATCATTATTTTCGTAATAATGAATGATACGTAGCCCATTGATAATTGGATTAGGAGTATCACCACCAAACAATAAAGTTTGATTTGGTCTATCACTTACATTATCACTAATTAAAGGTTGAACAAAATCGATAAGCTCACCAAACTGAGCTTGTGTAGGTATTTTACCTGTTTCAAAATATTGTTTAAGTTGACTTTTAGTTGCCATAATCTAATTGTATTAATGCCGATTAATACAATTATTAATCGACATGATTAAGCTCGTTTACATCTAAGATTTATAAAATTTGTTAAAGGTGTAGTATCAGAACTAATCGTATTATTTTCAATAGCATTTTTAAGTTTAACCCAATCACCCTGTGTTAATATATCCCATGCTTTAACATAATAAAGAGATGACTCTGAACTATGTAACAGTTGAATAGTTGTACAACGAATATAGTTGTTTTGATTAACACGATTAATAACATAATATTTTTCATTGTTAAGATTAACAATATAAGGTTCGAGAACTTTTTGTTCTTTTAATGGTATAGAAACCCAATCACGACCTTCAAGTATTCCTTTAAGTATATTAGAATCATTAATATCACTAAGTACAAATTGTTCCGTTTGATCACCATAAGATGCTTGAAATAAGAAAGCTTCATCACCTATATCTGTTGTATAACTTCTAAAAGCTACGGGTATAGTGAACTGTTCTGCATCGATATCTTTTGTAGCAATAATAGCTATATAAGTACAAGATTCACTACCATCAATAATAATTCTAATACCATTTAAATAAGGTGTAGCAGGATTACTTAAATCAATATCTCCCCCCCCCTTCGTCATTAGGAATTTTATCTATAAGACTTTCAAAATCACTTTGAGTCGGAATAGCACCAGTTTTAAATAGTGCTTTGATTTGAGCTATTGTCATATTTGATTAATTAAGATTAGTAACAATACGTTTAATTTTAGCAAACAAACTTTCAGATTTAGTTTCTGTTGCAACTTCAGCAGGTTCTTCTGATAAAGTTTGAACATCATTAGAACGAGTATTTGGTGTACGACCAATTTGGAAAATATAGTGGTCAACACCATTACCTTGAATCTGCATATAACCAATACCATTAGGCCCAGCTGATTGAGTAATAGTAATAGTTTGTGAAACAGCTTCTTCTCTTGATGCTGTTACTGTACAACTTCGAGCTCCAACATTGTTTTTAGATGCTGTAACAATATTATTAGCTAATGTAAATCCATCTCCACTAATACTCAATGAAGGAATTGAAGATATAGTAGTACTACTTCCAGTAGCACCTGATGTATAAACAGGTATTCTATATCGTATAGCACTATTTGTAAGTTGTGAAGTTCCACCAGATGCTGGAATTGTTGTAGGATTAGCTCTAAGAACAATTTCCCATTCTGTGTAATTATAAGAAACAATTTCATTGGCCGCTTGATAAATATACATTACTTTAATTGCAGATTTACCATTAGCTGACCAAATAACCAATTGATTCTTTACAATAGTTTGAGAAGAAACAGTAGCTCCTTTTGAAGATGCAGTAGCTTCAATATATGCAACATTTGGTACAACCTCATCTACACCACTTGAAGCATTTTCAGTTGTAACATCTTTTGTAGAACCAGAATCATATTGGTAAGTAGTAATAGTAGCAGATTTGTTCCAACTTTGAGTACCATTTCCAGCTGTAGCAGTAGCAGAACCACCACTTGCAGGAATAATACCATTTATTACTGTACCAGCTATTACATCACCATATGTATAAATACCACCAGAAGTAGATTTAACAGTTTTACTGTTTGTTATACTTTTAGAAGCCGTAGCTGATTTAGAACTATCTCCGTCATTTACAGCTTTTATAGTAATAGTATCAGTAGTTTCATTAGTTCCCATACTACTATGAGTAATCGTATTTCCAGATAAACTGAATCTACTATTACCATTAACAGTCATAGAAATTGATAAACTACCACCAACGCTTCGTGTTTGATTTGGGCCAGTAGCACCCGAACTATACAAAGTATTATAAGTTTCAGTATTAGTAACAGAAGCACTTACACTCGCAGAACCACCAGCTGCTATCAAACCACTACCGATACTTATAGTAGGAGTTCCGTAAGCAGTAATTCGAGGATTGTAATTGCTATTAGTTACTTTATTTTCAGCTTGATAAATATCAACGGTTTTATTGGCAATTGCACCACCCTCACCAGTATAAGTTACAGTAACTTGTCCAACCTTAGTTCTTGCCTTAACTGTGGTTCCAAGAGAAGAAACTGTAATTTCACTTGTTTTTGAATAAGTAACTGTACCAGCACGAATCGAACCAGATGTATAACTAATTGTTTGCGACATATTAGAAATACTGGTCGAAGAAGTTCCACCACTTGCAGGAATATCAGATGCTAAAACAGAACCACCTGTTAAAGCACCATAAGAAGCCTCATTGGCTTCTTGATAAATAGTAATAGTTGATGATACTGTTTGACCATCAAATGTATTTGAATATTTACCAGTTACAACAATACTTCTCCTACTACCAACAGTTGTAGTTCGATTGCTTGCAGTAACCTTAGTACCAGATATAGAAAATCCAGTAGCACTTCCTGATAGAACTGGTGTAACATTATCTGTACTAACTAAATTACCATTACGATATGTTTTAAGTACAGCTGTAATATTTGCAGTTCCACCTTTTGCGGCAATTTCAGTATTATCACTATTTAACGTTAAATCATATGTATAAGTAGATGCTTCTTGTTCAACAGTAAGAATAACTTGTTTACTGGAATCTTTTTTACACTTTCCAATAAACTTCATACTTCTTTTAGAAGTACCCTTTTGAACAGGTGATGAAATTTTAACAGTCTGATTTCCTTGAAAAGAGGGAGATTCAATATTAATTGAATCTCCACTCCCGTCATTCCATTTATTAGTGATAACACTCATAAATGATTAATTAATTTATTCAGCAGGTTCGAATGTCCATTCGTCATTAGACAGAACACTCAGAGTCTGCTCACCACCACCCTTCGGAATAGTAACAGTTGCGGTAGTTGTACCCTGCGAATTAAGATACAGATAGCTGTCACCAAGAGCCTGAGTAATAGTAATAGTTTTAACAACACTCGCACCTTCACCCTTGATTTCAAGAGTTGCAGAACGAGCTTTAATAGTTTCATTCTTCGGTACAACAACAGTAACATCATAAGTATATTCTCCAGTAGCACCGGGGTCACCAGTAATAGCAGTACCAGACGTAGCAGTTGTACTACCATTAACCTTAAATGATGTTACATTTGCAATACCGAAGTTAGTTTTCCATGTAAATGTAAGAAGTTTCGAGTTAGACTTACCAGTTACATGAATTGTTTCACCACCTTTAGCAACATTAATAGTTAAACCATCGGGAGTAATAAATTCGTCAGCAGCCTTTTCAAGAACCGTGACTGTAACTGCGTTAGACTTTCCAACAATCTTACCGGGAACTTTAGTGCTTCTATCGGCACGACCAGTATAAGGACTCACAGAATTAATCTTAATCTGTGCATTTCCAGTACCAGTTTTAGGAACCCATGATAAATAACTCGGAATAGTTGCCATTTGTTTTTTTTTTTGGTCGATTAACTATAATAACAAACTAATTACCAAATTCCCATTCAGCTGTATCACTTGCGAAAACAGTTATGGTATCATGATAATTATTATCTTTATTTAGAATAACAAGAGTTTTATCAACAGCTAATTCTACAACAGGTTCATCTATTGGCCAAACTTTTTTACCATTAAGCCACATATCAAGAACCTGCCGACGATTACCATTAAGCATTACGACAGCTTCCGTAGCTCGTTCAAGAAGATTAAGTTGTGCCATAGTTGTAGAATTTTATTAACTTTGTGGTGTTTCAAGAGCAGTCACACGACTTTCCAAAGAAGTATAATTATTCTCTAATGTATTAACTTTACCACTTAAAGTAGTAACAGTTTCTTGTAATGTATTAACAGTACCTTCAAAAGTTTCTACTTTTGTTTGTAAGTCTTGAACAGTTGAAGATTCAGCCTTAGTGGCTAAACCTTCAACTACAAAAGTAATTAACTTCTGAAAAGCACCAGTTTTCGGAGGCCAGTTTAAGGCACAAAATACTTTGCGAATTACTGATTCTTTCATATCATTAAACCGTTAATTAGATTCGACATTATCAACCCTAAATATAGGATATTTAGTACCGTCACCTTCGATTTGCATATAATCAATACCGTCCTCAAAACGAAGAGTAACAGGTACGATTAAAGATTCATCACTTTCAGTTTGAAGAGTAACATCAATTTCTTCAGTAATAAATCCAGTAGCAACAAATTTGACTTTAATAACAGTTCCCGGTATAGCAGTATAGTTAAATCCGATACTTGCTAAAACAGTTCGTAAATCTTGAGGCATCCATTCACCATCAACTAATACAGAAGCAGCAGTAACTGTTTCAACTGATGCGTTCTTTTCAGTAACAGCGAATACAAAATATTCCTTAGTTGTAGGTTGAGGAGGAGTTTCCTCTGTCATTACGACTTTAACATCAATCGGTTCTGTACTACCATCTTCTAAAACAATATCTTTTTCAGTATCGTTGTATCCGGTAGCAGTAAACTTAACACGAATAGAAGTTCCGGGTTCACCATTATAAGTAAATCCCATTGCTCCACCTTGCAAAGTTTGTTCAACCCAATTATTATTATTCCATAAATAACCATGAACATCGGTTGTGATATTAACAGATTCTTCGGTTACAGCATGAATATAATATTGTTTAGTAGTAGGTTCAGGCGGAACCTCTTCAAGTACAATAATAACACTATGTTCACCAGTAGAATTAATCGTACCAGTTCCAGTGTTAGTTATATAATCAGTTTTAGAAGCTCGGAAATCAACACTTGTTCCAACTGGAGCTGTAACAGCCTCAGATTTACCAGCAGTCGATTCATCATTATTGAGAGGTTTCCAATCACTTTCAGTACTGAGTTTATACTCAAACGTAACACCGTCTAAAGCAGTAGATTCAGTATTTACAGCAGTTGCATAGATAGTACCAGATTGAACTGGAACTTTATCCATTTCAACAGTAACTTCTGCGGTAGGAATTGCATAAGTTACCAGTTGTTCAACCTCTATATAACCCGACGAAACAAACCTTAAAATTCGGCTCGTATTAATATCTCCGGTGAGTTGTAGCGGCGTATCTTTTGTGACTTGACCTAATATACCACCCGTGTCCTTATCATAGACGTATGCGGCTATTTTGGCCTTTGTTTCGCTATCGACTACCGTAAGACTTACAGCACCTTGTTCAACTGGTAAAGCTGTAAGAGTAATATCACGAATTATATTCTCATCTAACGTAATACGCTCTTCGTAAGTTTCATATCCACTTGCACCAATTTGAATTAAAATATCACGCGGGTCATAAGTTTCATATGTAAGAGTACCAGTACCTTGAGCAATAACTACATTAGAAGGTTTATCAGTAAATATAATTAAAGCATTATCAGGAGTTGCATTTACAGTTAATGTCTTTTTAGTCTTAGGTGTAAGAACAACATTAATTGTCGTATCTTCAACACCTACATCGACATAAACATCTTTTGTAATGTAATTCTCTTTTTCTACAATATAATGTAAACGACTTTGAATTAAACATTCAAGACTTGCACTACCAATACCTGCTGATTCTTTACCTTCCGAATTAATCATTCGTATAGTAGAATCAACCGGAACAGCTTCAATCTTAATTGTTATATAATCTTCTTCATTTCGAGGAATACGAATCCAAAGTGTACCATCTTCAAACGTAGTAGGAATCTCACTTGTAACTTCAATTTGATTAATACTGTTGCTACGAACATGATTATTATGTTCTACAACAATATCATAAATCTCATTAATAGCATCTACAATACGTTTGTTATCAGTAACAAGTTCTTCAGAAGTTTTATCTTGCTTATTAATAAGCAAACCTTGAAGTTCTTGAGCTTTTTGTTTTAATTTCTCAATATCACTTGCGGCTGTTGGTAAACCAACTTGTGCAGCAGTAACTCTATGAGGATTATCATAATTACGAATATGAGCATTGAAATTATCTTTGTCATTTTCGTAATCTTCTTTATCAAGTTTCTTGTTTATAGCAGCCCAAACATCTTGAAACTTCTTATTAACTTCTGTAACATGATTGTTAATCCAAACATTCAACTGTTTGAACCAACCTCTAACCCTATTTTCAAGAGCATTAATATACTCTTTTTGAGGTCGAGATACAGGTTTATCTATATCGGCAGTGTTATCAACATTGCCAAGACCAACTTGTTCTTTTGTTACCTCATGAGGATTAAACTTATTATTAATATGTTCAAATAAAAGTTTTGTAAGTTGTTCAACAGGATTTAAGTCCTCAGCTGTAAGCTCACGAACATATACTTGAACATCAAGAATCTCATTAACAGCATCATTAAAATCAAAATTGGTCTTTACATTCGTTCGATAAATCCACCAAGATTTACCCTCGTGAACATAAATACCAGTAAGAGTGAATATCTGATTACTTATGATACCTTGTACTGTAATTGTATGTATAGAACGAACAATCGGTACAAGTATATAAAGATATTGTTGAGTTGATTTAACCCACGGAACTTTATATTCATAATGTCCTACATTAATATTTCGAGATTCAAACTCAGTAATCTTTGCAGAACTAATATCAGATTTTTCAGTTAGCTTAAATAGAGCACTATTATCGTAAGCAGTTACATTAGTTAAGTCTATTTCAATCCTCTCCTTTGTCCTATATAAATATAGGTGGCCATTCTTTCGATAGTACATATATAATGTAGGAACTGTTTTAACACCAGCACCTTCACCATCTACTGTACCAATATATTCTCCGGTTTGGCCATTATAAACACTTGGATATACACCATCTTCAAGTACACCGAGCGCTACAACATTTCGAAGATTAATTACTGCCATACCAAGAACAATAACGAAATAAATACTCCAACTACAAAGTTAATAATAATAGGATGAATTTTAAGACCAGTTATTGCTTTCTTTCTTGCAGCTTGAATACCACAAGTAATGATTTGATAAGCTAATGTAATCCATAAACTCATAAACCAAGTAGCAACAGTAGCCTTAAATAAAATACCTACGACAGTAGCAATGACGAAACCAATAATAATATCGTCTTTATGTTCTGAATAATAACCACTTAAAAAAGTAGTTATTTTATTCCATATTTTCTTTATCATAATACTAATCGTATTTATTGTTATATGACGATTAATAATAATAATGGTGCAACTTGTATGGCTCGGCCTGCGGCCTCGCTCCCCGGTGGGGCAGGAGGTTGCACGCCCACTTGTCACATAACATTAGCATCATTAAGAGAATAACTCCTAACACCACAATTAATAGCATTAGGAGTTATCCTTGTGGTTACATTTTTAACAAATCAATTTCTTACTTAATGAGTGCTAATACCCCTTCAAGTGCAGTAATTGCAGAAGTTTTCGTATTGTCAATAGCAATAAATTGAGTAACCTGTAAACCCTCTGTATGTAAATTAAAGGGATGTGTGAAATCAGCACGAGAAGTAATTACATAAGTGTCATACATAACACCCTCGGTAGCTGTAAAAATATCACCATAAACACGGTCATATTCCTTGAAATTAGGATTATAACCTACACCGGCAACATCTGCTTCTTTTTCAAGTTTAGCAACTTGGTCATAAGTACCAATCGGAGTTTGATTCTCAGTACCCTCTTCAAGCGTAGCACGAAGAATACCATCAAACGTCACATAATACTCAAAACCTGCGGCGCCAGTGAACGTAACACTTGCTTCGGTAAAATCATCAATCGTGATGCTATCAGCACCAAAGCGAGCATTAATCTTAGTCAAAGTCTTTTCAACCTCAACTTTCAGACGAGCAATAATATCTGCACTTGCTTCGTCAATTCCGTTAATAGTTACGCTGGCATTGTAAACTTCCAGAGGATAACCACCAAAAGAATTAATAGGCTTGCACGAGATAATAACCTCAGCATCGAAACCTTGATAACCAATACCACGATTAGCTACGAGATTCGTAAACTTATACGTTTTACCAGCAGGAGCAAGATATTTTTCTTTATGTTGCTTCGACCACTTAGGATTAATCCAAACGCCGCGTTTAACCTTGCCATCACCAAGACCAAGAACAAACTGCAACATCTCATCATCCTTGACATCCGAAGCAGCTGCAACGACTTTACCAGCCGAATTAAGAAGAACAGCTTGTCCGCGAGTCAGCTTGCTAACATCGTTATTAGCAAGTGTTGTCAGAAAATCATTTGCGACAATTACACTTTTCATTTTTTATTCTAAATTTGATTGTTGTTTAACAGCACTAAAACTGTCATCTTTAAGAACAAGAAGAATATCGCTAACTACACTATCTATGAAATCAGGTGTAACTTCCATATCTGACATTTGGTTAATATCAATATTAAAAAGACGTGGTTTCTTAATATATGAAATCTTAACCGCATCAACACAAAAATCATTACCGTAATAAACAAACAACCTATCATCAACAAGTTCACTTATTGGATTAAGATGTCTATTTTTATTACCATAGAAGTTATTTAGAGTAGCTCGAATATTTTCGGTAGCAATTAAATCATTTTCAGAAAACTTATTTCCTACATTTACGAACTCATTATAAGTAGTATTGTAAGTAATAACAGGAATGTCTGTATCATTAACTTTTAATGCAATTTCATCTTTTGCATTAGAAGTAATAATAATACAATCTTTATAATAACGACCAATCAGATTCTCCCAATAAACATTATATTCATTAGAAAGAGCTTGACGTAATCTATCACAAGTTAAACCTGCAATTTCATACAAATCAATCTTATATGAATCACTATCATAAAGAGAAAGAATATCTGAAATATCAATCTCATTCCCATTAACAATAATTTGTCCATTAAATTCATCACCAGTTAAAGCGATTTTAGACAAATCAATTAGATGATAATATAAATTCTTAACTTCATCATCAGGATAAACTTCATGTAAATTCTCAACAAGTCGAGCTTTGCCATAAGTTAATCGAGAAGTAGAAGAAATAAGTTTTAGATAATCACCCGGAAGAATAACGAAAGCTCTATTTGGATAATCCGCATCTTGCTTATCACGTTTAAGTTTAAGCCACGGTGTTTCACGTTTTAATGATTGAATATCATCTACACGTTTTTTACTATCTTCAAGACCTTCGCCTTTATAATTAGTTTTCCTATTTGATTTAGTTTGTATATATTTAACGGCAGCTCGATTCAGCATCATATCAATAAACTGAGGAGCAATACTCCGATGTCTATTAGATGTTATTTGCTGTATTCGTTGCTCTATTTCGATGTGTAACTCTTTTACCGTTTCATACATGACTAACCTTTCAAACTACGATACTTCGCGTTCCACTCGGCAACAATACCTTTGTTGTTATCATTCGAGAAATACGAGATAGCATCATTAATATTATTACCAATAACATTTTCCGGATTAGAAGCATCGACAATGATAGAACTATTCGGAAGTTGTCGAATAATATTCATCCAAAGATAAATAGTAATCTTAGCTTTCATCTCCAGATGTTTATCATCAACAATACTAATAAACTTCTGCGGGTCACTGTCAATAAGTTCAAGAAGAACAGATTGCTTATCATCGGCAGTCATTGCCATAAATTCTGAATAATCGCCTACGCTACCTGTCGATACAACAACATTGTCGATAAGTGCGCTATTCGGATTATTAATAAGTTCTGTATATTTCTTGAGAGCATCAGTGCGAAGTTTCGTCCGAGCAGCTTTGAGTGCTTTACGCTCACTATCCGAAGTAAGATAAAACTGAATATTGACGCTTTTATTAATGTCTTCAACTTTATTAGCAACTTTGCTACTTAAAAGGCAATATCTCCAACTAATATAATCGGGAATATTAACAAAAGTAACATACTTATAAAGTTCTGTTTCATCAAGTTCCTTAATCCGTTTCAGAACAATAGCTTCAAGTTCTGAACCAGTTTCATTCTTAATCTTATCAGCTTTTTTAAGTTTACCAATAAGTTCGTCGATATTACTTTTCAGAGCAGGATTACCTAAATCTAAAACGTATGAAGTATCGAACTCTAAGCCATGAACAGGAATCTCAAGAAGAAAATCATTTAAGTATGTAGTGATTCGTTCTTGCCAAGAACTATCAATAGGAGATACACCAACAACAGTAGGAAGAAGAACTCGCATTTCCTCACTACGGCTCAGCAGTTCATTAACAGGACGAATAGCAGAACCAAGACGAAGAAAGTCAGTTTTGAAAGCATCTTTATTCCGAAGTTCAAAAGAAGAAGGATTGTTCCTCCATTCAATACGAACTGAACGATTAACTTTAATCATATTTTTAACATTTTAAGTTATTCAATCTTTTATATGTTAATGAGTAGTAATAACCTTTCGATTATTACTACTCAAATTGGGTGTTTAGTTCAGAGCTAAATCAAGCCAGAACGAAGTAGTAGGATTATCAATATTGATACCCTGCGAACCAAGAACTTCATAAGAAGCAATATCCTTCGTATCCGACAGTTGAGTACCACTTGCAAGTCCCCACGAAGCAGGCAGTTCAGCCATACCTTTATAGACACCTACTTTATACTCACGACCCTCTTCACAAACAAACTTAATATTACGCTCACCATTCGAACCCATAGTATGGTCAAGGAATACAGCACTATAAGAAGTAATAGGCAGACCTTGATACATATTACCGGCTTCACGGTCACGACGAGCACGAATACCGTGGTCAAACATATCAACAATCTTGACAGTAAGAATCTTACCATTAAACATCTTATAACGGTTAAAATACTTACCATAAGACATCATTTCACCATCGCTCTTAATCTCGTTATCACCAAGAGTTACAAAGTAATTCTTAAGACGAGCATCATAGTAAATAGCATCATTGAACATTCGTGCAAAACCTTTACCGCAATAAAGAACAAGTTCCTCAACGGTAGAATCAATACGATTGTCAAAGATACGAGTAATGATACGGTCGAAACGATTAAGTGTCAGAACAGAATACGTTTCATAATTACCAACGGCCTTGAGAATATCAAGAACACCAGCACCACGAGGAATTGCCTCACCAGTCTTTTCATCCTTTAAGTGGATAATACCATTCGAATCGCGGTTGTACTCCGAGAACCACAAGTCCTCTTCGAGCATCTCGCGTCGCATGATTTCCCACATCTTCATTTCGTAAGGCATCCACAGACTACGCTCACCACCAGATGCAGTATCAAAGGCAATATTAACAACCTTATTACCCATATTACCAGCAATCTCTTTCGAGAAACGGTAGTAGCCATACTGGTTAGTTGCCTTGCTAAACGACTGGTTATTCGAGCGGTTTCCGTCAGACTTGCTACCCGGAATAGTCGAAGCACCTAATGCCCAAATAGCACCACTAATGAAGTCTTTTGCAACAGCATCAGCCGAGATAGGAGCACCCGACATATTGGTAAAACGATAAACGTATCCACCAGTCGAAGTAGCAATACCCTCATTCTGAATACGCCATTGCATACCCGAAGGAGCAATAGCCGTGTGCTGATAAATAAACCAATTATCCTCCATTTCAACCTCAACAGTTCCGTAAGGCTGAATAGCAGTTTTATCAGATACCAGCTTTTTCAGACGAGAAGTAACACGCTGACGAGGAGCAATTTCCCAAGTATATTGAGTATCACCACCATTCAGCTTAACTTTTGTTGTAACAGCACCCTGACCCTCAGTAAGAGTAAGAAGAGGATACTTGTCACTATCCTTACCCCAAAGATAAGTAAGATTACGATTAAGTTTAACAGGGTCAATCAAATCAAAATTCAGAAGCATATTAGCATCTGTATATTGATTCGAGTCAAATTTTACAGTTCCAATTTCACGCATTGTAAATTAGATTTTTGGTTAAGTTATTATTATAAGGCAAGAACATTTGCTTTATTTAATAGGTAAAACAATTTTATCATCCTTTGCAGTCTTTTGGACTCTGGGATTACCATTGTTTTTACCAGTCTTACTTGCTAATGAACGAAGACGTTTAACTTCTTTTTTAGCAAGTTCAGCTTTAATCAGTTGGTCAACTCCACCATCAAGATTCATAATAAATCGCATAGCCAATTCAGCAGGATTAGAAAGACGATTAATCTCATCAATCTGCGCTTGACTATAAACCATTCCATTAATCTCTTGAACAGGACGAGAGAAATAATCAAATAACTCTTGACGAGAAACAAGTTTCTCACCATCAGTTGTCTTAATTCTCAGACCTTCTTTCGGAAGAGCGTATTCTCCAATCTGACCTTTAACAACAATTAAATCATAAAGACTACCCGGTGCATTATGAACTTTGACAGTACCGTCATCTTCATAAGAAACACCAAAGTATTTAATTTCCTTTTCAAGTTCAGCCTGCATTTCTTTGGCCTCACGTTCACGAATTGCTTTAATCTCACTCTCTTGAGTTTTACGCAACCAGTTAAGACTTTCAGTTGCATCATCTTTAAGAGTATTATTTGCTTTTGCAAACTCAACAATTCGTTTGGCACGTTCCGGAGAAGTACCTTTTTGAATTTCAGCTTTATAGATTAAATCAGCAAGTAAGTTATCATCATCTTTGATTTCAACTTTACTATAATCTATATTTGCCGAATAACCTTCGATTGTACCGAACTTACTCTTATATTCAACAAGAGCTGCAATATCAGGATTGTTAGCTAAAAACTCGTTAAAACCTTTTGCAAAACCCTCTTGTTCACCAAGAGCTTTTACAGCAGCTTCACGTTTAGCAAAACCTTCAATCGTAGGTTCAAACTTAACAGGTTCACCTTTCTCATCTTTAATAACAATGCCACTGGCTTTTGAAATAGCTTCGATATAATCACCGTCTAATTCATTAGGCTCTTCATCAGACATTGCATCAATCTGTTCTTTTGTGAACTTAATTTCGCCATTATCATCTACGGCGTTTCCGTTATCATCAAGTGTGTAAAGAGTACCATCAATTTCTACTTGTTCCGGTTCAGTTTCTTCTTCACCATTACCAGTAGAACCACTCTTCTCACCTTCTTCCTCAGCTTTCTTACGAGCAGCTTCCTCTTCAGCTTTACGTCGTTCTTCAGCTTCTTGAGCTTCTTTAGCTTCCTTAGCTTTACGTTCTTCTAATTCTTTACGAAGACGTTCTTGTTTTTGCTCCTGAGTTTCATCATCAGGTATAACAACTTTTTCACCAGCCATATTAGTATTTATTTATAGTTGAATATTATTACATGAACAAAGATATACTATATATAATAT